>SXGT01426156.1_pt1 | contig 92681 bp, 65 predicted proteins | sample 3176221 | NCBI WGS metagenome assembly SXGT01 (sample SAMN11356862, study PRJNA531348) | freshwater metagenome | isolation source: freshwater sample F1-120 | place: China: Fuxian Lake, Yuxi | collected 2017-12-25 | reverse complement strand
GGCGCGCTGACCGATCTGACCGTCACCGCGCCACGGATCGAGGGGGGCGCCCTGGAGCTGCTCGACGAGCGCCGCAGCACGGCGGCGGTCAGCGACATCATCGGCGCCGAGCAGATCTCGCGCTCGGGCGACTCCGACGCCGCCGGGGCGCTGCGGCGCGTCACCGGCGTGACCCTCGTCGGCGGACGCTACGTCTACGTCCGAGGGCTCGGGGACAGGTACTCCAGCACCCTGCTCAACGGCGCCGCGCTGCCCAGCCCCGAACCCGAGCGCCGCGTGGTGCCGCTGGACCTCTTCCCGGCCTCCATCCTGGCCAGCATCCTCATCCAGAAGACCTGGACCCCCGAGATGCCCGGCGAGTTCGCCGGCGGCGTCGTCGTCCTCCGGACGCGCGGCTTCCCTGGCGAGCGCTCGGGCAAGCTCAGCCTCGACCTCGGCCTGCGCGAAGGCACCACCTTCTCACCTTCGCTCCGAGAGCCCGGCGGGACCTGGGACTGGCTCGGGGTGGACGGCGGCACCCGCGCGCTCCCCGAGCCCATCAAGGCCGCCTCCAGCCAGGAGAAGCTCCTCGAAGGCGATCGCTTCGGCACGCGCGGCTACTCCGCCGAAGAGCTGGAGGCCTTCGGAGAGTCCATGCGAAACGTCTGGACCCCAGAGACACACACGCCGCCACCCGCCCTCGGCCTGTCGGTGGAGCTGGGCGACAGCGGGACCCTCTTCGGAATGCCCTCCGGCTACCTCGCCTCGCTGAGCTACGACAACGCGTGGGCGCGCAAGGACCGCACCGTCCGCATCCACATCTTGAGCGGCGGCGAACTCGAAGAGGCCCACCGCTACGAATTCGAAGAGCTGGTCAACACGATCTCCCTCTCTGGACTCGTCAGCACCGGCCTCGACCTGAGCCCGCGCCACCGCCTGCGCTGGACGATCTTCACCAACCGCATCACCGACAACGAGGCTCGCCGCTTCGAAGGCCCCAACCGCGACGTCGGCTCCACGATCCAGATCACGCGCCTGAGCTGGCTGGAGCGCAGCCTGATCTCCCAGCAGCTGCGCGGGGAGCACGACCTCGGCGGCGATGGACAAGGCGGCGAGCTCAAGTGGCGCTACAGCCTCTCCCTGGCCTTGCGGGACGAACCCGACCGGCGAGAGGTCCGCTACGATCTTGAGGAAAACACAGGAGAATTTCTCCTCTCCGATCGCCCCGAGGGCAACCAGCGCGTCTTCAGCGCGCTGGTCGACCTGACCCACGACCTCGGCGCCGACCTGACCCTGCCCTTCGCCCTCTTCGACCCGAGCGACACCCTCCAGCTCGGCCTCTCCGCCGTCTTCAGAGACCGCGAGGTCGACACCCGCCGCTTCAAGTTCCAGCACAAGGGCGCCCTGTCTGGCGACACCGACATCCTCGACAAGCGCCCCGAGGACATCTTCACGCCCCAGAACATCGGACCCCAGGGCTTCCAGTTCGAGGAGATCACCCGACAGACGGACAACTATCAGGCCGATCAGACCCTCCTGGCGCTCTACCTGATGGGGACGTGGCGCCTCCTCCCCACCCTCTCCCTGGTCACAGGGGCCAGGCTCGAACGCTCGGCGCAGACCGTCGAGACCTTCGAACTCTTCAACCCCGACGCCGCGCCGGTCAACGCCGAATTGACCACCCTCGATCTCCTGCCCGCGGCCGTGACCACCTGGGATCTGGCCGACGACATGAAGCTGCGCCTCGGCGCCAGCCAGACCCTCTCCAGACCAGACTTCCGAGAGCTCTCCCCGGCGACCTTCAACGACGTCACGGGCGGCCGACAGGTCTTCGGCAACCCCGACCTCAAGCGCGCCCGGATCTGGAACGCCGACCTGCGCTGGGAGTGGTACCCCGCCGAAGGCGAGAGCCTCTCGATCGGGGTCTTCGCCAAGCGCTTCGAGGACCCCATCGAGAGCATCGTCGTCGTCAGCGCGCAGCACTCCGTGACCTACGCCAACGCCCGAGACGCCGACAACCTGGGGATCGAGATCGAAGCCCAACGGTCGCTGGAGATCCTCGACCCCGCGCTGCGCGATCTCTACGTCGCCTTCAACGCCACCGCGGTCTACTCTCGCGTCACGCTCGACGACAACGCCGGCATCCAGACCTCCGACGAGCGCCCATTGCAGGGCCAGGCGCCCTGGGTCCTGAACCTCCAGCTCGGCTACGACAACCCGGACGACGGCTCCCGCGCAGCGATCCTGGCCAACGTCACCGGCCCACGGATCGAGGAGGTCGGCGCCCTGGGCGCGCCCGACGTCCTCAAGCAGCCTGCGCCGACGCTCGACCTGATCCTCTCGCAGAGCTTCGGCCAGGGGTGGAAGCTCTCCTTCAAGGCCAAAAACCTGCTCGATCCGCCCATCCGCCTGACCCAGGGCGACAAGGTCACCGAGGTCGCCCGCGAGGGCCGCGACGCCAGCCTGTCGCTGAGCTACGGCTGGTGACGCCCAACCCCGCGTCCCCCCTCGGGATGTCCCTTGAAGGCGAATATCGCGGCGCAGCCCGACGAAGAGCCGGTCAACCCAGCAGCTCGGTCAGCTCCCCCGCGTCGATGAGCGACTTCAGATCGCTGGCGCCGCCGACGAGCGTCCCCTTGACGAAGACCATCGGGAAGGTGGGCCAGCCCGTCCACATCTTGAGCGCCGTCCGGCGCCGCCAGCCCTTGAGGTAGCTGCCGTACTCCAGGTACTCGAAGGCCTGGCCGCTCTCCTTGAGATACTTGCGCGCCTTTCGACAATGCGGGTTCTGCGCCATGCCCACCACCACGATGGGGTTGCGCTCAAGCGCGGCCTTCACCTCATCGACGATGTCCTTGCGATCGGTGGCGACCTTGTCCTGGATCTGAGGGTGGATCTTCGCGGCGTCGAGGATGGATCGTGTCATGGCCTTCTGTGCTCTGCGCTCAATTCGCCCAACCCCCAAGGGGCCGAGGGCACTGTTGGTGGGGACGCTGAATCACCATTCAGCCCGCTGAGCATCAACACCCCTCCCCCTTTGACAAGCGCCTTGACTCGAAATGGGCGCTCGTCCAAGTAAAACACCCTCGGCCCGCCTCGCCCTCAGAGCGCGCCGCCGAGGATCAACCCGGATGCTGGAGGAGGGCCGCGATGCCTGTTCGAGAGGCTGACTTCAGGGCGCCCTGGTGGCTGCGGGGCGGCCACGCCCAGACGCTCTGGAGCACGATGACGCGGCGCAAGCCCGCGCTCCAGACCCGGAGAGAGCGCCTGGAGTTGCCCGACGGCGACTTCCTGGATCTGGACTGGCTCGGGGGCGGACAGGGGCCGCTGGTCGTCGTCCTGCACGGCCTGGAGGGGTCCATCGAGTCGCCTTACGCGCGCGGGCTGCTGCGGGCGATCCAGGCCAGGGGCTGGCGAGGGGTGCTGATGCACTTTCGCGGGTGCAGCGGGGAGGCAAACCGGCTGGATAGGGCCTACCACTCGGGAGAGACCGGGGACGTGGCCCAGGTCATCGAGATCCTGGCGCGGCGGCACCCGGGGGCGCCGCTGGCGGCCGTGGGATACTCGCTCGGCGGCAATGTGCTGCTCAAGTGGCTGGGCGAGCGCGGCGGCGACAGCCCGCTGGCCTGCGGCGTGGCCGTCTCGGTGCCCTTCTCGCTGAGCGCCTGCGCGGACCAGCTCGACAAGGGCCCGTCGCGGCTCTATCAGGCCCACTTCCTGCGCGACCTCAAGGCCAGCCGCCTGCGAAAGCGCCCCGGGGAGGCCCTGCCCGAGCCGCTGCGGACGATCCGCGCCTGGGACGAGCGCGTGACCGCGCCTCTGCACGGCTTCGAGGGCGCCGAGGACTACTACACCCGCAGCAGCAGCGCCCAGTTCCTTCGCCACATCCGGCGGCCCACGCTGGTCCTGCACGCCCGCGACGATCCTTTCATGACCCCCGCCGTCATCCCGGACCCCGACGCCCTCTCCGAGAGCGTCGAGATGGAGATCAGCCAGGGCGGCGGCCACGTCGGCTTTGTCCACGGCCAGCACCCGCTCAGGCCCCGCTACTGGCTCGAAGAGCGCATCCCGGCCTTCCTCGATCGCCACCTGCGAGGCCGATGATCGGCAAATCGGCAGCGTTGTCGCATCCATCGAGATCATCGCCACCGAAGCCGACTCGCCGATCTCGAAGTGTCCGTCATCTTTGCTGATTCGAAGATCTCGATTGTTCCCGACGGGGTCTTGTGCCCGTCAACGAAGTCGACTCCCCGATCCGCCTTGCCCGTAATACGAGCGTCCCTCCCCCTTGTGGAACGAGGTGGAGGACAGGAGGGGGAGTGAAGCCGGGGGGAGGACAGCAGGGAGAGTGATGCCAGGGGGAGTTGCCTCACCCACCATCGAAGTCGACTTTGCGATTGCCCTGTGACCCACGGTTTTGCACCCGGCGCAAGGCTGTGCCACACTCCAGGGGCCGAGACACTTTGGAGGTGAGATGGCAAAGTCGCTCCTCCCGGGCCTCGTCCTGGGAGCCTTGATCCTGTCTGGCTGCGGCAATGACAGCGCCGCCCGCAACAACAACCAGCCCCTCTGCCCCTGCCCCTCCGACGCAGGCACCGCCGAGGCCCAGCGGGCCGAGACCCAGCGGGCCGAGACCCAGCGGGGCCAGCCCCAAGGGGCGCCCTGCCCCGAGGTCGAAGTCGCGGCCAAGGCGCCCGCGCCGGACAACCCCTCCGGCGCGAGGGCGGGCGGCCCGAAGGCCCCGGCGGTCAAGCTCGGCATCGACGTCCTGCTCGACAGCCGCGCCGATCTGGTCGAAGGCAAGAAGGTGGGCCTGATCACCAACTCCTCGGCCGTCGACGGGGCGCTCGCGATGACGGTCGACCGCCTCATCGACGACCCCCGCGTCAAGGTCGTCCAGCTCTACTCCCCTGAGCACGGCCTGGCCGGCGCCATGCGCAACGGCCAGAGCGACAAGGAGGCCAGCTACGAGAGGGGAGGCCGCAAGATCCCCGTCCAGGGCCTGACCGGGGATCGGTGGCAGCCGAGCCCGGAGTCGCTGCGCAAGATCGACGTCCTCATCTTCGACATCCAGGACATCGGCTCGCGCACCTACACCTACATCTCCACCCTCGGGCTGGCGATGCAGGCGGCCAGGGCCGCCAAGGTCCCCATCATCGTGCTCGATCGCCCCAACCCGCTCGGCGGCCTCGTCTTCGAAGGGCCGATCCGGGAGGACCAGTACAAGAGCTTCATCGGCTGGGGGCCGCTGCCGGTCAGCCACGGCATGACGGCCGGCGAGGTCGCCCGCTTCTACAACGAGGAGCTGAAGATCGGCTGCGAGCTGATCGTCGTCGAGATGGAGGGCTGGCGCCGCCAGATGGTCTGGCAGGACACCGGCCTGACCTGGGTGCCGACCTCGCCGGGAATCCCGCACCCCCACAACGCCCAGCTCTACATCGCCACCGGGATGGTCGGCGGCTCAGGCCCCAACGTCAACGAGGGCGGCGGCAACTCGATGCCCTTCGAACTGATCGGCGCCCTCTTCGTCGACGACCCCAGGATCCTGGCCGACCGCCTCAACGCCGCCGGCCTCCCCGGCCTCACCTTCCGACCCCTCATCTATCGACCCTGGGGCCGACAGTTCAAGGACATGGACGTGGCCGGCGTCCACCTCATGGTGCACGATCCCGCCGCCTTCCGACCGCTGCGCACCGCCCTGACGATCCTGACCACCCTCCAGGCCCTCTACGGCGACGAGCTGGTCATCGACGACGACCGCCGCTTCGGCCGCACCTGGGGCAACGACTGGATCCTCCCCATGATCCGGCGGGGCAAGACCCCCGCCGAGATCGAGGCCCGATGGGCGCCCGAGCTCGACGCCTTCGCCCAGAAGCGCGCCCGACACCTCATCTATCCCTAGAACGCTGATTGGTTTGAGGGACCGAGGCCGGCGAGGCCGACAGCGAAGACGCCGTCGGCCAGATAGACGCCAAGGAGGAGAGCACAGGCGGCCCTTTGGCCCGCCGAGCATCGACGACGCCGGCATCGATCTTGCCGACGGCGTCTTCGCTGTCGGCCCGTTGGCCGACGGGAGTCAAACCGGTCAGCGTTCTAGATCGCAAGACACCTCGGGAGGCTCCAGCCCGCTCGCCCCAGGCTCGCGCCCGGCGCTACAGGGAAGGGACGCCTCTTCGAGGCTCTCGACGGGACGTCAACCTGCAGGGATGGTGTCACCCAGGACAAGCGGCCCTTGATGTTGAGGCCATCGAGCCGAGCGACACGATCCTGCGGGCTGTCCCAGAGCCCGTCGAGAGCCCCGCAGGGGCGTCCCTTCCCTGTAGCGCCGGGCGCGAGGGCGGCCCTACGCCTGGGGCGGCTGGCCTTGAGGCAGGTGATCGTCGCCACCCTGGACGCGCGCCGACTTCGCAAGCGCCTCCGCGTCGACGCAGGCTACTTCAGGCAGGTGATCGTCGCCCCCTGGACGCTCCAACCCTTGTAGGACTCCTTGGTCCCCTCCTCGCCGCCCAGATCGACGCTCTGGAGCACCCCGCGCACCGACACCTGGCCTTCACACTGGACAGGATCTGAGGCCGTCACCACGATGATCTGCCCCTTGCCTTCGACGTCCACATAGACCTGCTGCTGGCCCGGACCCTCCCCATCAGGCCCGAAGGGCGCCGCGATCACGGGGTGCTGCGACACCTGCACCGCCAGCCGCCCCGTCAGGATCGAGGGCCGATCGACGCACGCCGACCAGTCCTCGACCGAGGCCAGATCGCATTCAGCATCTTGTTTTGAATCAACGACTTGCGATTCAACCGGGGCGCCACCGAGGGGCGCGGCCTTGTCCGGCGTGACCTCGGGCTGCCCGCACCCTGCGGCAAGGGCCGCCGCGCACGCCAGCGCCGACACCAGGGATATCGATCGAAGCGAAGGGATGACCATGGCTCTCTCTCCAGACAAGGTGACCAGACCCGGCGCGGCGAGCATACCTCGCACGCCGCCGTCGCGCCGACGCGCCGACGGCGCGCTCAACACTGGAACTCCGACTCGACGTAATCCTTGGCCTCCTTCAAGCCCATCCCGGTCTGCTCGCGCACGTACTTGATGGCCTCGATCTTGCGGCCAGACCGGGCGATCTCCCGGGCCTCCGCGATCCAGGTCGGCTCGGCGGTCTTGAGCGAGCGCTCGACCGCCTCGCGAACCTCGTAGGAGGTGGCCGACTTTCGCGCCAGGACGATCGCCTTGATCCCATCGAGCGGGACGACCTGCCTGATCTCCCAGTGCTCAAGCTCAAGCTCGTTGAGCGTCAGCGCCAACGCGCCGAGGGACACCGTCAACTGCTGCCACTGATACATGAACCTCTCCTTGACGACGCGGCGCGCTTGATGAACGTCCAGCCCGATGACCGCCACGGGCAGGAGGCAGACGAGGTCGCCGACCGGCGGCGCGCGGGCTCGATCAAACACCCGGCCGCGCCGCCCGTCAAGGCTCGGCGTCGAGGGCCGCCTCGAGGATGTCGTCCAGATCAAAGTCCGCGTTGGTCAGCAGGATGGTCGCGTCCCCATCCTCGAGCACGGCCTGGAAGTCGTGGTTGAAGCCCACCCACGAGCCGTCGTGCTGCACGGTCACCACCCCGTCCTCCTCCACGATCTCAAGCCCGTAGCCATACTCCGTCCGACCGCCGCCCTTGAGCCGCCCTGGCCGCATCGCCTGCGCCCAGGTCTGCGGCGTCAGCAGCGAGGGCCGCCGCAGCTCCCGCTCGAAGAGGAGCAGGTCGTCCAGGGTCGAGGCGATCCCGCCGGCCCCCACGAGGTTGTTGAGCGGATCGTCGTCGTCGACCTCGACCCCCCTGCGCCCGAGCCGGTAGCCGATGGCCCGGCCAGGGATGCGCTCGCCGGCCACGATGACCCGCGTGTCCCGCATCCCCAGCGGCCCGAAGACCGCCTCCCGCATGAAGCGCGCGAAGGGCTGACCCGAGGCCGCCTCGATCACGAGCGCGAGCAGATCGTAGGCCAGGTTGTTGTAATCAAAGCGCTCTCCCGGGCCAAAGTGCACCCTCGGCCGGCTCTGCGCCAGGAAGTCGAGCATGTCCGCGTTCGTCGGCCTGTCTCGCTCGAAGCGCTCCGGCAGATCCTCGTAGTGCGGCAAGCCCGAGGTGTGCTGGAGCAGGTGCTCGACGGTGATCCGGTCACCATAAGGGAAGGCGGCCAGGTGCCTCGACACCGGATCGGACAGCGCCAGATCCCCGCGCTCGACCAGCACCAGCACCCCGGTGGCCGTCAGCGGCTTGCTCACCGAGGCCAGGCGGAAGGGCGTCCTGGGCGTGATCGCCGCCCCCGAGGACACGTCCGCCAGCCCATAGCCCCGCTTGAAGACCACCTCCCCGTCCTCCACGATCGCCAGCGCGAAGCCCGGCCCGCCGCGCGGCGCGAGCCCCCGAACCGCCGCGTCCACGGCGCGAGCCTGCGGCGTCGACGGATCGGGCTCGCCCGCGACCCCCTCACCCCCTCGATCGCCGCGATCCGTCGGCGCCTCCAGATCGCCTGGGAAGCCCGGCACGCAGCACGCCGCCATCAGCGCCGCCGCCATCGCCACGATCTCGCCTGGCCCGATCCTGAACACGCCCTCTCTCGCCGCCGCCCGCTCCGACATGATCGCCTCCCTCCTGGTTCGCCGCGCGACCGCGCGCCCATCAAGCCCCGAAGGGGTCTGACGTCCCGAAGCGCGCTTTCATCCACGCCGCGCCTGGAGTCTGCCGACTTTGCGGCGCCCCGACGAAAAATGGCCGACTGGCCCATGACAAGCGGCCGGGCAGATCCTAGCTTGGTGCCCCGTCGACGAGGCCAGCCGAGATGCTGGCGCAAACCCAGAGGATCCCATGACCGAGAAGAAGACCACGAAGCTGCACGAGCTGCTGGCCGTCGAGCAGGAGCGCAAGGGGGAGGCCGACCGCGCCCGCAGCGAGGCCAGATCCATGTTCGACAAGCGCCAGGGGCACTTTACGGGGATGCGGCGCACCTTCCGCCCCTTCTCCGTCGATGAGCAGCGCGGCGAGAGCGCCGGCGAGCGCCTGGAGGCCGAGACTCGCCTGGTCACGACCGTCCACGAGGTCCTCGGCGACGCCCTCAAGGCGATGGGCAAGGCCCTCGACGTCAGCTACCAGATCGACGAGGCCAACACGAGGGCCCGCGCCGACATCGTCATCGACGACGAGGTCATCGCCCGCGACGTCCCGGCGACCTTCCTGCTCCAGTTCGAAAAACGCCTGCGCGACGTCCGCGCGATCCTGGAGGCCGCCCCGACCTTCGACCCCGTACGCCTGTGGCAGCCCGACCCGGGCGCCGACCACAAGAACGTCCTGCGGGCCGAGCCGGTCGTGACGATCCGCAAGCAGCGCACGCGCAAGTACAACGTCATGCACGAGGCCACCAAGGAGCACCCCGCCCAGATCGACATCGTCGAGATCGAGGAGCCCGTCGGCGAGATCCGCGCCCACGACTGGACCGGCATGCTCTCGCCGCGCCAGAAGGTCGAGAGCATCGAGCAGGTCGACCGCCTGATGATCGCCGTCAAGCGCGCCCGCGCCCGCGCCAACGCCATCGACGTCGACGCCGAGCGCCGCATCTCCGACCCCCTGGTCGACTTCATCCTGCGCCCCCTCAAGGGCTGACCCCTCCTTCCCTCGACGCCCAGGAAAAATTGCGCCCTGGCGCGGCGCCCTGAAGGCGCCCGGTTGACAGCGCCGCGCCCAGGTCCGACCTTCTGCTGGCCAATGAGCAAGGCTCAGGTTCACGGCTTATCGGCGCGGCCTTCCACCGCGCGCTCAGGTTCAGGCTCGCCGGTCTGGCTTATCACCAGATCGCCTCCGATTCTTGCCGGAACGGAGGCCCACGGGCGATCAGGTTGATGCTCATCAGGTTTATCCAGGACCGCCCCGGAGGCACCCCCAAGGTCGCAGACTTCAACCCAGTCACGGGAGTTCGATTCTCCCTCCGACTCCGAATCGGATGGTGTAGAGGCAACACGCTGGGCTTATGAGCGACCGGACCTTATCCACGCCTCCAACCCCACGGTCCCTGTTCGCGTGGTCCAGCGGCAGGACGGGGCCTTGACAGGGCTCAAGCGCGAGTTCGACTCTCGCCGCGAACGACAGAGGCACGCTTGATGACGGCAAGCGTGCCTCCTATTTTTCTTGAGCCTGAAATTACTCGGCGATATCAACAACCTGCCGAACACGGCGGCCTGCCGCCCACCCTGGAGATCGATCGTGTCCACCGTCACCCTCCAGACCGCCGGGCTCCTGATCCTGTCGAACGTCTTCATGACCTTCGCGTGGTACGCCCACCTCAAGGACCTCGAAGGGTCAAAGTGGTACGTCGCGGCGCTGGTCAGCTGGGGGATCGCGCTCTTTGAGTATCTGCTCCAGGTGCCCGCCAACCGGATCGGCTACACGCAGCTGAGCTTGCCCCAGCTCAAGATCATGCAGGAGGTCATCAGCCTGACGGTCTTCATGCCCTTCGCCGTCCTCTACATGAAGGCGCCGCTCAAGCTCGATTACTTATGGGCGGCGCTGTGCATCCTGGGCGCGGTCTACTTCATCTTCCGCGGCGCGCCCGAGGCGGGGTGAGCGGCGTCGGGGCGCCACACGAGGCGAGGGGTTCTGCTCTGTCAACATCGAGGCGGACGAGGGGTGAGATGAGGCGTCGAGGGGGTTGGGGGGCGGCGGGCTGGGTGGTGGCGCTGGCGACGGTGATCGGCGCGGCGGGATGCGCGACGATCTCGCCGCCGCCGATGGTGATGCGCCACGACGGGCCAGCGCCGATGGAGGCGGGTCAGATCGAGGTCATGCTCGTGGTGGGTCTGGGGCTGGGGATCTTCATCGACGGCGGGCCGGGCGTGCTGGTGCGGGTGCTGGGCCAGATCGACGCGGGGGTGGCCCTGGGGGGTGAGGTGGGCGCGGGCTTCAACATCGACCACACGGACCGGCCCAACCCGGGCAACCACCCCGGCGCGCTCTTCGTCGCGCGCGGCCTCGGTCGCTTCAACCCCGCCGGACAGGAGGTCGTGGCGGTCGAGGGCGGGCTTGGCCTGGGCCTCACCTCGGGGGGGTTGCTCGCGCTGACGGCGAACACCGGGGCGCTCGTCGGCGAGGGCTTCGCGCTGGGGAAGCATGGGGAGGGGGCGGTGTTGACGCCCTATGGGGGGCCTGCGCTTGCCGTCTCCGTCCCGTTGAGGCAGGGTGAGCCCATCTACGAGGTCGACCTGAGCAGCTCGACGCGCATCGGGCCTCCGAAGACCGTGACGACGACGTGGATCCTCGGCGCGACCCTCGGCCTCCGGCTGGAGTCGGCCGGCGAGCAGGGCGACCCGCTGGGGGGCTCGCTCGAAGGGAGCTGGCTCTACGCCTGGAGTGACGGCGACGAGGCCGTCCTGCTGGGCTTGAGCGCGGCCCCGAGCTTGACCCTCGCAGGGTCCGAGTGAGCAGGAAGGACCCCCAGAACGCGCAGGAGGCTCTCGTGGAGGACATCAACCTGACAACGCCGCTCTCGCTCAGGAGCTCCTTCCGCTTCCCGGTCCAGAGCCCGCAGGCGCGGCGCGAGGTGCTGATCGGGGCCTTGTGGTTGCTGGTGCCGGTGGTCGGGTGGCTGCTCAACATGGGGCACCGGATCATGTTCGTCCACCGGATGCACCAGGGTCAGGCGCCCTTCCCGGCCTGGGAGGGCTGGCCGGTGCTGCTCAAGCACGGCCTGATCACCTGGCTGGGCATGATCTATTACGACAGCCCGGCCATCGCGCTCGGGGCCGTGGCGTGGTTGAGCGGCGTCGTGTGGCTCTGGATCGGGGTCTTTGTGCTGTGGGCGCTGGCGACGATCGCCATCCCGGGCTACATGACCTTCTACTGCAAGCACTTTGACGTGCGGGAGATCTTCGATCCCAGGAGGGCGCTGCGTCGCGTCTCCGAGGGGGGCGCGGCCTACTGGCGGGCCTGGGGGATCGTCTCGGTGATGATCGCCTTCTCCTTCACGGGCCTGCTCGGCGCCGGGGTGGGCTTCCTCTACACCAGCGTCTGGTTCTGGCAGTCGGCCGGCTTCAGCTTCGCCACCGTCTTCACCCAGCGCCACGGCCTGGCCGGCGACGCGCAGGCGCCCTGAGCCGGCCCGCGCTGGCGCGTCGCCGGTGGGGGCTCGGCGGCTGTCGGCGCGGGGCCTGGACGGTGGGCCCGGCTTGCTTTTCCGGCCAGTTCGGCATAGAGCCCCACAGGATCACAAACCCTGGAGGTGATGATGCGCCCCTCGATCAACGTCCTTGGCACCCCCTTGATGAGCTGCTCCCACGACCCCGTCACGGGGTGGTTCAGGGACGGCTGCTGCAACACCGACGAGCGGGATCGCGGCTCGCACACGGTCTGCGCCCACCTGACGCGGGAGTTCCTGGAGTTCATCCGGGCGATGGGCAACGACCTCATCACGCCCAGCCCCGAGTACGGCTTCCCGGGGCTCGTCGAGGGCGACCAGTGGTGCGTCTGCGCGGCGAGCTGGCGGCAGGCCCACAAGGCCGGCAAGGGCTGCCCCGTCGTGCTGGAGAGCACGCACATCGCCGCGCTGGAGATCGTCCCGCTTGAGGAGCTCATGGAGCACGCCGTCGCGGCGCACGCCTGAGCCTGGAGGCGGGCGGGCCGCCGCCCGGTCGCCCCGAGAGTTCAAGAACCTGTTCAACGACAACCACTTGCCAGACAAGGGAGGGTGGGCGATGAAGATCTGGATCGTCCTCGGGGCGGCGCTGTCGGCCCTCGGGGTGGGGCTGGGCGCCTTCGGGGCGCACGCGCTCAAGGCGAAGCTGGGGCCGGACATGCTGGCGGTCTTCGAGACGGGGGTTCGGTATCAGATGATGCACGGGCTTGGGCTCTTCGGGGTCGCGCTGGCGGCCTCGCGCTATGAGCACGTCGGCGTGACGGTGGCGGGGTGGTTGCTGGTGGCGGGGGTGGCGCTCTTCTCGGGCAGCCTCTACGCCTTGAGCCTGTCGGGGGTCAAGGTGCTCGGCGCCATCACCCCGCTGGGCGGGCTCTGCTTCCTGGCGGGCTGGGCGGCGCTGATCTGGGGGGTGCTGGCTGCGTCGGACAAGGCGCCTTGAGGGGAAGGGTGAGCCCATCGACGAGCGCCCCACGCTCCTCGCACCGCCCCCCAAGGGGGACGGGCTCGTCGGGTGGGGCTAGAATTTCAGGGTGGGCTGCGCCCTGTCGGTCGCAGGCCCGCGCACGACCGAAATCGACACCAGGGGCGTGAAAATCCCAATCCACAGGCCCACTTCGACGCGCTGATCCGCCCCTGCGATCCGCCCTCTCCCGCCCGCCGATCCGGCCCTGCGATCCGTCCTCTCTCGCCCGCCGGCCTGCGACCGAGAGGTCGCAGCCCACCCCGCGCTTCCAAGCCCCACCCGACGAGCCCGTCCCCGGAGGGGGCGGTGCGAGGAGCGTGGGGCGATCGTCGAGCGTGGGGCGTTGGGGGGCGTCGTCACCTTCACCGAGCGAACCTGTCCGCTGGCAGATCCGCGCCACACTCCTTGGATAAAAGCCGCCACACCCGCTATCCTGAGCGGGCATCGACGCCGGCCCACCCCAAAGGCCCCCCCCCGTCGCTCAGGGCGCGCAGGGCGATATAGTCCCGGCGCGCCCTGAGCGCTGACGGGTCAGTCAGCGCTGGCATGTGACGTGCACCGGCAACTCTGCGAGGATCGCAAGAGGGGGGTCGATGGCATGGATGTGGGGAGTGTGATGAAGATGTATCGAGGGTGTCTTGTTGTCGCTGCGGCGCTGGTGGCGCTGGCGCAGAGCGGGTGCATCTTCCTGGTGGACGGCTCGGACGATGACGACGACGACTTCTTCTTCGAGCCGGCCGCGCCCTCCTTCGCGCTGAGCTCCCTTGAGATCCTCAACCCCCCCGAGGACGGCGCCCTGAACCCCGGCGACACGCTCAGCTTGCAGATCGGCGCCGTGGACGTGCGCCGCGCCGCCGAGGTCGAGGTCAACCTCATGGCGCGCTCGACCGAGGGCGTCATCGAGGATCTCGACAGCGCCTTGATCCAGATGCCCCTGTCGGGCCAGGCCCGCTACGACTGGGACGTGAACTTCGGCCAGCTCGCCCCCGGAGAGTACGAGATCGTCGCCCAGGTCTCCTTCGGCGCCCAGTCCCTTGAGTCGGAGCGCCTCGACGGGGTCTGGGCCCCTCGCCTCGACGACCTCAAGCTGACCTCCATCGAGCCAGGGCAGCGGGCCGAGCCGGGCCAGGAGGTGACCTTCGAGGTCAAAGGCCAGGGGGTCGCCGGCCACGCGCTCGCCGTGGACGTGATCGCCACCTCGCTGACCCTCGACACGGCGACGACCATCGACAGGATCCTCGTCTTCTTCGACAACACCCCTGCGGGGCAGCGCGCACAGGGCGCCTGGACCGTCCGCGGGACCTTCCTCGACAAGGTCGACACCCACGAGATCTCCTTCGCGATGGCCGTCGGCGACCAGCGCGTCGACTCCGAGCCCTTCATCGTCGACGTGCCCTTCATCCTCGGCCCTGTCGCGGTGAACATCCTCAAGGACGGCCAGGAGCGCGCCATCGGGGGCGACGAGCAGGTCGACGTGCGCTTCGTGGACGCGATCGTCGCCTCGGTCAGCGGCGAGGGCATCGACGGGCGCTCGTTGACATGGCGGGCCTCGCCGGAGGGTTTTTCGGCGGTGGAGTCGGCCTCGATCGCCGAGGGAGGCCGGGCGCGCTTCGTCTTCGAACCGCCGCGCGACTTCGGCCCGAGCCCGCTCTACAGCTTGCGCTTCGAGGTCGGGCTGGAGGGTGTCAGCAAGACCTCTCGGGCGATCACCATGCGCCGCTGGGGTTACCTGCGCTGCGCCTGGCTCTACCAGAACGGCAGCGACGTGCGGGCTGGTGAGAGCTTCCGCTCGCCGGTCAACATCCTGCTCCGCGTCGAGACCTGGGGGGTGCCGGATCGGAGCATCCGGATGGAGATCTTCGAAGAGGATCCCGGCGCCAACGACACCACCGCCCGGCTCGACGCCGATCTCGTCGCCGGGGTCGCCACGGCCTCGACTTCGCTCCGCCATGTCAGCGACGGCTTCGGCGAAGAGGCCGAGTATCGCTTCAAGGTCCAGATCGGCGAGGGCGGGTGTCAGTCCCCGCTGGTCAACGTGGTCAGGAGCCCCTGAGGGGGCGTCGAGGTCAGAAGGGAGGGGGGATGACGCGCCAGGATCCTGAGATGGCAGAAGGCTTTCGCGCGCTGACGAGGGCCATTGAGGCCTTGACCGACGAGGTCCGCCTCCTGCGGCAGGCCATCGCCCAGCGGCCGGCCGCCGGGGTGAGCGCGCCCGGCCCCGCGGCCGCGGCGCTGCCCGCCGCGCCCCCCTCAAGGGTGCCCGCTGGCTCGGCCATGGCGACCATCGAGGCGAACATCGCGGCGCTGATGGCCGCCGCGCGCGTCGAGGACGAGGAGGCTGGCTTTGAGCGCTTCAGGGCGCTGGTCCTGCCTCAGCGGCAGGACTCTCCCCGCGCGGTCTACTCGCTGCGCGGCTCCGTGTGGCGGGCGCTGCGCCAGAGCGTCGGGCGCTACCTCGACCCCGAGGGCGCCTTCGAGATCGTGAGCACGGCGCCAGCCGAGCTTCGAGAGGACACCGGGGTCATCAAGGTCTTCTTGCGAAAGGCCGGCGGGAGCCCCTCGCCGGTGACCTTCGAGCGCGATCCTGGCGGCGCGTGGTGGATGCGCGACTTCGGCCTCTGAGCCCTTCAGCGCCCCTCCTGGGAGATGACCGTCTCGCCTGGTGCGGCGTGCAGCGCCCTTGTGCCGCTTCAGGTGGCCTCGGATGAGGGCCACTTCGAGGGCATGGACAGGCCCGCGTCGCGAGCCGCTTGATGCGAGCCAGGGCTTTGACAACAAGGCGCTGTTTGAGCAACCTAACGACAGGACGAGAGGCACACAGCAAGGGTCACATCATGAAGGTGAAATCAGTCGGCATCACGGACGTGGGGCGCGAGCGCACGAACAACGAGGACAGCCTCCTGATCGACGACACGATGGGGCTCTACATCGTGGCTGACGGGATGGGCGGGCACGAGAACGGCGAGATGGCCTCTCGCCAGGCCATCCGCGCGGTCTACAGCTTCCTGCAAGATCGCAAGATGGCCTCGCGCCGCCATCAACTGAACACCGACGTCCTCGTCGAGCACCTCGCCGAGGCCGTCCAGGAGGCCGCCGCCACCGTCCACAGGCTCTCTCACGGCGAGCGCGGCATGGGCACGACGCTGACGGCGCTGTGGCTGGCCCAGGGCAAGGGCATCATGGCCCACATCGGCGACAGCCGACTCTACGGCCAGCGCGACGAGGCCATCAACCAGATCAGCAAGGATCACACCTTCGTGGCCCTGGCCGTCGAGCGCGGCCAGTGCACCCCCGAGGAGGCCGAGAAACACCCCATGAGCAACGTCCTGATGCGTTGCCTCGGCCGCGAGCCGAAGGTCGAGGTCGACACCCTCGTCCTCGATGTGGAGGAGAAGGACACCTTCCTGCTCTGCTCCGACGGCCTGACCTCCTACCTCCACCAGGATGAGCTGGAGAACATGCTGATCTCTCCGGACATCGAGGCCATCGGCAAGCGCCTGATCAACATCGCCAACGGGCGTGGCGGCCACGACAACATCACCGTCGTCCTGGTCCACGTCGAGGATCTGGGCGACGGGGAGGCCCAGGCCTCCCCGCAGAACATGCGCATCCCGACCCTCGTCAACTTCGAGCGCAAGCCCACCCGGTAAGCGCCCTCCATGAGGGGCCGCGCGGCGCGGCGACCCTTTTTCTGGGTCGGCCCTCGACGGCGGCCGGTTCGCCGCAGCCCCAACCCTGAGGTCCCACATGTCGCTCCTGTCTCGCATCAAGCCCAAGGGCCCCAACGGCTTCGGCTACGGCTCGACCGCCGCAGACGTCACCGAGGGGATCGACCTCAAGGGCAGGACGATCCTGATTACGGGGTGCAACTCTGGCATCGGCCTGGAGTCCGCCAGGACCCTCGGCGCCCGCGGCGCCCACGTCATCGGGGCGGCCCGCAGCCTGGGCAAGGCCGGCGAGGCGCTCGCGGGGCTGAAGGACTCGACGCCCGTGACCTGCGAGCTCTCCGAACCCGACTCCGTGCGCGCCTGCGTCAAGGCCGTCAAGGCCCTCGGCAGGCCCCTCGACGTGATCCTCTGCAACGCCGGCATCATGGCCCTGCCCAAGCTGGAGCAGCGCCACGGCGTCGACCTGCAGCTCTTCACCAACCACATCGGCCACTTCATCCTCGTCACCGGGCTGCTCGACAGCCTCTCGGACGCTGGCCGGATCGTGATCGTCAGCAGCGAGGCCCACAAGAACGCCCCCAGCGAGGGCATCGACTTCGACGACCTCTCCGGGGAGAAGCGCTACAGCGCGTGGCGCAACTACGGCCAGTCGAAGCTGGCCAACATCCTCTTCGCCAGAGAGCTCGCAAAGCGCCTCAAGGGCACCTCCAAGGTCGCCAACGCCCTGCACCCCGGCGTCATCCAGACCAACCTCGCCCGACACATGAACGTGGCCGCCAGAGTCGGCGTCGCGATCGCCAACCCATTGTTTTTAAAGACAATCCCGGAGGGCGCCGCCACCCAGTGCTACCTCGCCGCCCACCCCGACGCCGCCGCCGTCAGCGGCGAGTATTTTTCGGACTGCAACGTCGCCCGCACCAGCCCCCAAGGGCGAGACATGGCCCAGGCCGCCCGCCTCTGGGAGACCTCCGAGGCCATTGCCGCCCGCGTCTGACACCCCCCGCCGAACGCCCGACGCTCGACGAGCACCCCACGCTCCACGAGCGCCCCACGCTCCTCGCACCGCCCCGTTGGGGCGGGCTCGTCGGGTGGGGCTTGGATGAGCGGGTGGGCTGCGACCTCTCGGTCGCAGGCCAGCGGACGGGCAAGTGCGGCTTGCAGGGCCGGATCATCGTGTCGAAGTGGGCCTGCGGATTGGGATTTTTACCACCCCAGGTGTCGACCTGGGCCTTGCGCTGGCCTGCGACCGACAGGGCGCAGCCCACCCCGGGCATCCAAGCCCCACCCGACGAGCCCGCCCCAACGGGGCGGTGCGAGGAGCGTGGGGCGGTCGGCGAGCGACCCAACCCGTGACGCCGCAGGCCCGCGGCCTCGCGGCGTTGCTTCTGCCGCGATGCCCGGAGTACACTCCGGGCCGCGAAGCAGGAAAGGCCCAGGCTGTCCACCCCGTGAAATGCCAGCAAGCCCGCCGCGCGGCGACGCTTGTCCAATCAATCTGGAGATCCTTGATGAAGAACTCGACCTTCGCGGCCCTCGCCGCGCTCCTCATCACCCTGGTCGGCGCCCCCACCTCGCCTCAAGCCCACGACCACGACGAGGACCCACCCTTCAGCGAAGACGACAAGAAGGCCGACAAGAAGGCCGACAAGGCCGACAAGAAGGCCGACAAGGCCGACAAGAAGGCCGACAAGAAGGCCGACAAGAAGGCCGAGGCCCCGGTCGATCTGGATGAAGAGGAGGATCGCAGCCCCGGCGCTCTCTACGCCGAGTTCTGCTCCAACTGCCACGATCCCGGCATCGCCGGCGCGCCCAAGACCGCCGATCCCGAGGCCTGGGGCATCCTGCTGAAGTCGCGCGGCTTCGACGCCCTGGTGCTCAACACCATCAAGGGCGCCGGCCTGATGCCCTCCAAGGGGGCCTGCGTGGCCTGCACCGACAAGGAGATCGAGGACGTCGTCAAGTTCATGCTCGACAAGGCCAAGGTGAAGCACCCCTGAGCCTGGCCGACCTGCGCGGCTCGACGCCCCGCGCGACGGGGACGAGCCTGGAGGCGACGCGCCAGCGCGCCGCCGGCGCGCCCTCTACTTGGGCGAGGTGTCGAGGTCGAGCGTGATGCTGATCCCCTCGCAGGGAGCCATCCTGCCTGAGGCGCCCTCTACTCGGGCGAGATGTCGAGGTCGAGCGTGATGATGATCCCCTCGGTGGGCGCCGAGGGGGGCACGATCCAGATCTCGGCCTCGGCGCTGCCGGCGCTCACGGCGAAGAGGCGCAGGTGGACGTGGACGGCCCTCGGCCCCCAGTGGCGCTCGGAGAGGGCCACCTCCTGGGGATCGTGGCACAAGAAGGGCGGCGGGAGCGTCAAGCCGGGCAGGATGATGCTCTCCGGAGGGCCGCCGCCTGGCATCTGCTCCCACAGGTGCGCCTCGAAGATGAAGTCCCCCTGGTGTCGGCGGTGCTGCAAGGGCGCCTCAAGGGCCCGCGTGAAGCTGTCGCTGAAGGCCCGGACCATGCCCGCCGTCACGTAGCTGTTGCTGACCGCGTCGCCCACGACGTAGACCGCCAGACCCACGCTGGCCGTCCCGGTGTTGTAGAGGGTCAGGTTCAAGTCGATGCGGCTGCCTTCGACGAGCTGAATCCGGCGGTGGAGCTCTGAGGGCGCGGTCGCGAAGGAGGGAGGCAGCTCGCCGCTGATCTCCTCGGGCTCGGTGAAGACGCTCATCGATCGTCCTGGTCGCATCCTGGTTGGCGCGCGCCCACCGAGGGCGCGGCGTGCATCATCGGGCGATTCGGGCCTCGGGGCAAGCGCAAAGCAGGTGCCAGAACTCTGTCGCCCCTCAAGCCCCCTCGACCGCGCGCTTGAGGGCTTCGAGCCGCTTGCGCGTGTCCCGCGCGAAGACCCGCGTCAGCAGCCCCGAGATCGCCGCCGGCCGCCCGCGCACGTGGTACTTGAAGGACACTCGGGTGTGGTCTGGGGCCTCGGCGATGAAGCGCCATGATCCCGCAAAGCTGTCGATGAACCACGGGCCGCGGGTCATCTTGACGGCGGCCACCCTCGGCGCGTCAAAGGAGACGTACTCGGTCTCCATCGCGAGGCCGCTGCGCGCCACGCAGAGCGCCCGAACCCCGAGGCCCGCCTCGGGGGCGCCGCCGACCAGATCGGCGGCCTTGAGGAAGCTGTCCCAGCTCAAGCGGCGGCCGTAATCCTGGGTCAGCGCGAAGAGGACCTCCGGGGACGCCTGGATCAAGATGGAGTCTTCGAAGGCCACGCCGCCACCCCCTCCCCTTCAGCGGGTGCCCGTCAAGAAGAGCAGCACGAGGCACATCTCATCCCCTGAGCCCTCCCCGAGGCTGACCGCCTCGCTCGCGCCTCGCGTGTCGTATCGGCAGGTCAGGCGCACGGAGCCCCGCACGGGCGCCTTGACGGGCTGCTGGAACCAGTAGAAGCGCTGCCAGTCGAAGTCCCAGCGGTCGGTGTCCAGCAGGCAGACCTCGGCGCCGGGGGCCGGCCGGGAGTGCTCGCCGTCGATCTCCAGAGGCACGAACTCGGCCCGGATGTGGGTGCCCTTGAGGTGCATGTGGGGGAAGACCGCGTGCGCCTCGACCGGCTCGGCGCCAGTGAGCGTGTACAGGAAGTCCTGCTGGACGCAGCCGCCGCTGCCGATCTCGGACGGATCCTCCAGGTTCTCTTCGTTGATCCCCTCGGTCAGCGGCATCGAGGTGTCGTCCAGGAGCGCGTAGACGCCCTCGCAGCTCTGGCTCGTCCCGCCGTTGACGCCCGAGGGGATCTCGAAGGGCAGGTTTCCGATGAAGACCATCTCGGCCTCTCTGGCCGGAGGCGAGTCCTCGGGCGCGAACCACAGCTTGATGCCCGAGTTGTCCTGGCCGTCGCCGCCCTGCGAGAGGTTGTAGTGCATCTGCATGACGAAGCGCGCGCCCTTGCTGATCCGCAGGCCCGTGCCCGGCGGGAAGGCCGTCTTCTCGCCGCCGGGCGCCCACACCGCCGCCAGCGTCTCCACGTTCGTGCGCGAGTCCCCGAAGCAGCTGTAGCCCGGCGTCTCGTCCTCGGCCTCAAGCTCGGCCAGCAGCTGGCCGGTCTCCTCGTCCCCAGGCACGGCGAAGACCACGATGTGGTGCAACACCGAGACGTTGTCCACCTCGACCTCAAAGCCCTGCAGGAAGCGATCGGCCTCAAAGCCGGGGTCGACGGCGAAGCAGCGGAAGTCGTCCGGGCGACTCTTGTCCGGCGTGTACGGGGAGGCCGATCGTATCGTCAAGGTCGGCTCGGACGGCAGCCGCTCGGCCCCCAGCTCCGAGGGCCTGAGGTCGGGCATCACAAAGTCAGCCGGGTCGCCCAGCTTGAGCCCCTCGGCCTCCCAGTCCACGAAGGTCGCGATCTCCGAGGCGCTCAAGCTCAAGTCATCCTTGTACTCATTGCAACCGCCGCTGGCCTGCCAGGGGGGCATCGTCCGACCGACGACGGCCGCCGTGATCACCGGCGCCAGCGCCTGCACCTGGACGGGATCGCGGAAGTCCAGCGCGTCCGGCGTGATCCCGCTGCCGTCGTGGCAACCATTGCAGCGCGCCTCCAGCACCGGGCGCAGATCCCGATGGAAGGTGACCGACTCGACCCCCTCTTCCGCCACCTCCCCAGGGGTCTGCTCGCCCTCTCCACAAGCGCACAACGCCATCAACGCCGAAGCAGACAGCGCCACGCTCCTCCTTGAGAACTCCACCATTCCAACTCCCCGGTTTTGATGAGAGATTTTGAACCCGCTCGACCCCACCACCATGACCACTCTCCTCGCTCAAGGCAAGAAGCCCTTGATGATCGCGCTTCCCCCGCCCTCCCCTCTCAACCCCTTTGCGCGGCGCAACCCTGCACGCAATATCGCGACACGCACGCAGGATCAAGTCCACCGGGGCGGGCTCCGCCGCCCCTCCCGAGGCCAAAGCGGCGCGGCGACGACCTCCCCCTCAAGCTCGCCGGGGCGGGCTGCGCCGCCCCTGGGGACGACCCCCTCCGCCCGCTGAGGCCGCTCGCGGCGCCGTCTCTCGCGGCGCCGCCTCTCGCGGCTCCCCAGCGCCCCAGCGCCCTCAATAATCCTCATCCACGTCCAACCCTCGACCGCGCAGCACCTCCGCGATGTCATAGAGCGTCACCCCGCCCCTGTTCGCCACGTCGCCCGTGTCGCGCGGGTAGCCGTAGGGGGTCGCCAGCGCCCGCAGGAAGGCCGCCCTGCCCTCGCCCATCAACCCGGCCACCAGATCCTCGATCCCGTCCTCGGACAACATCGAGTGGACGTGCTCGAAGAAGACCGGCTCGCCATCGTAATAAGGCCCCTGGAGGAGCTCCGCGATCTCCAGCCCCACGGCGTGGATGTCCTGAAGGCGCTCGCTGTCGAGGGTCTCAAGATGATCGGCGTCCCCTCGGGCCGCCTCGATGGCGGCCCACAGATCGTCGGCCCGCGCGTCGTCGCCCCCCCAGCCAGGGGCCGACAAGGCCGCGGCGCACGCCGGCTGGAGCGCGCCCAGATCCCCCTCGCCGAAGCGATTGTAGCCGAGGGTCGCGTATCGCAAGCCCTTGAATATCCTGCCCTTTACCAACACCTCAAGGCCCTCGACCCCGATCTCATTGCCGCCCAGGTGGAGGGTCGACAGCGCGCCGGCGCTCGCCTCCGCCAACACCGCAGCGCCCTCATCTCCCAGCGCGTTCCCGGCCAGATCGAGCGCGACGAGCTGGCCGAAGAAGGGGGCGCCGATCAGCGCCCTGACCCCCGCGGCGTCGATGAGCTCGCCGGCCAGATCCAGCCAGAGCAGCGCGGGCAAGGTCGCCTCGCTCGCCAGCGCCTCGACGCCCGCCGACCTCATCCGGTTGCCGGACAGCTTGAGGCTGCCCAGCTTCGGGGCGCTCAACCCCGTGGACAGCGCCGCCGCCCCCGCCGGCCCGAACATGTTGCTCGACAGATCCAGCGCCGTCAGCGTCCCCAACCAGCTCGCCCCGGAGATCGCGGCCAGCCCCCCGGCGCCAAGGTTGTTGCCGTTGAGCTTGAGCCACCCAAGGCCCCGCAGCGCCTCACAGGACGCCAGCGCCTCCAGCGCCTCGCCCCTGAGCCTGTCGTGCGCGAGGTCAAGGTGGCTCAACTTCGAAGGTTCGGCGCCCAGACTCCGGGCCCACGCCGCCACGGCGGCGTCCCCAAGCTGGTTGTGGCCCAGCTTGAGCGTCCTCAAGCTCCCCAGCCCCGCGCCGCCCAGCGCCTCCAACCCCTCGGCGCCGATCCGGTTGCTCTCCAGGTTCAAGACCTCAAGGCGCTCCAGCAGGCCGCTGCCCGCCAGCCTCGCCATGTCGCGCGCCTCCAGGCCGCTGCCCGCCAGGTGCAATGCCCTCAGGGCACCCCAGCGCTCGGGGATCATCTCTGTGAAGTTGCTGAAGTAGGACCCTCGGGTCGTCAGCGTCGTCACCGCCCCCATCACCTCGGAGCGCGCCAGCGCCCGGCCCGCGTCGCCGCCGAGGTACTGGTTGGCGAGCGACAGGTACTTCAGGCCCTCGAGCCTCCTGTCGACGAGCAGCGCCGCGAGCTCCGCCTCCCCGATCCTGCCCTTGTTGCCAAGGCCCAGGGTCAGCGTCAGGGACTCGACCTTGATGTGGGGGTGGAGCGCCCAGAGCTTCTGGAGCCTCGGCAGCCCGTCGACCAGGGCGAAGCGCGCCAGCGGCGCCAGCGCCGCGCCCCCCTCGAAGATCAGATCGAGCCCCTCGGAGTCGACGCTGCGGAGGCGCTCGGGCCAGCCCTTGGCGCCCTCCAGCGCGTAGGGCAGCCACGCGTCGACCTGACCCCTGTGCTCGGTCCAGGCCGCCGCGACGCGGTCCCAGACCTCAAGCCATGCGTCCTCGCTCGGGGTCTCGTGGAGGGCCGCTCGCAGGCCCTCGATGATCTTGTCCACCGCGCCCATCACCACCCTCCCTGGATCGCCCCCTTGTCCGCCGGGTTGACGCGACCTATCCTGAACGACCCCCGCGCCACGTCAACAGGAGAGCGCCCTTGAGCACGTTGAAGGTCATCGCCACCCCCATCCTGTCCCTGTCGCCCCACCCGAACGCCGACCGCCTTGAGCTCGCCCAGGTCCTCGGCTGGCAGTGCGTCGTGCCCAGAGATCGCTACGTGCCCGGCGAGGTGGTGATCTACATCCCGGTCGACGGCGTGCTGCCGGAGGCCCTGAGCGACAAGCTCGGCGTGACGAAGTACCTCTCGCGCGGCCGCGTCCGGGCGGCGCAGCTGCGCGGCGTCGTCTCCTACGGGCTGGTCATGCCCAACGAGGAGGGCTTCGAGGCCGGCCAGGACGTGACCGCCCACTTCGGGATCGAGAAGTTCGAGCCCCCCATCACCCTCTCCGGCGGCGAGGTCGAGGCGCCCCACCCGCTGCTGACCCACTACACGGACATCGAGAACATCAAGAACTACAATGACTTGATGGAGCCCGGAGAGGAGGTCGTCGCGACCGAGAAGGTCCACGGGACCAACTGCGTGCACGCGCTGATCATCGAGGAGGACGGGCGGGAGGTCTTCATGGCGTCGAGCCACCGCCACAGGCGCCGCGAGGACCCCGAGTCGACCTACTGGCGCACCTTCGACGACCGCACGAAGGCCCTGCTGCGCGAGGCCGTCGTCGGCCACCGCGCCGCGCTGCTCTTCAAGGAGGTCTACGGCGGCAAGATCCAGAACCTCAACTACGGGCTGGAGAATCAGGTCGCCGACGTGGCCTTCGACCTCCAGATCGAGGGCCGCTACATGGACTACGACGACTTCGTCGCGCTCTGCGGCCGCCACGGGGTGCCCGTCGCCCCCGTCCTCTACCGCGGCCCCTTTGACCGCGGCGCGCTCGACGCCATCGTCAACGGCCCGGGCGTCTCGACGCAGGTCGGCCAGCGCCACCACATCATGGAGGGCGTCGTCATCAAGCCCGTCCGCGAGCGCTGGAACCCGGTGACCGGGCGCACGATCCTCAAGTGGATCTCCGACGCCTACGCGCTGGACAAGAACGCCACCGACTTCCACTGACCCGCCGCCCCAGGCCGCGGCTCGCCCCTTCAGCGCGCCTTGATCGCCGCCGAGAAGGTCCGGCGCGCGTCGAAGGTCTCGGCGAAGCTCGACAGCACCACCGCCGTCGAGCGCGCGGCCACTCCCTCGAAGACCACCGCGCCGTTGAGCACCACCCGGACGGGCTTGTCGAGATCGACCAGCGCGTCGTTCAGGTAGACGGTGGCCGACCTCGGCGGCTCCTGGGTGCTCACCGACACCACCGACCCCCGCGCGTCGCTCTCGATCCGGGCCTGGAGCGGGCTGGCCGGGCTGAGCTCCAGCCAGTGGATGATCCCGTGGTCCTGATGGCGGGTCGGCTCGAAGGCGAAGCGCCTCGGGATCGCGCGCCGCTGTCGCGCCAGCCACGTGATCACCTCGGCGTTGAGCGCCGGGAAGAAGTCGTGGCCGCCGCCGCGCACCTCGCGATAGACGAAGGACATCCCCCGCGCCTTGAGCAGCGACGCCATCTCCCGCGACAGATCCACCGGCAGCGTATGATCCTCGTCGCCGTGGATCATGAAGGTCGGGGTGTCGGCCAGGTTGGTCAAGAAGCGCGGCTCGCGGATCTTGCCGCCGCACCGGGTCACCAGCGCCGACCAGCGCCAGGGGAACTTGTGGCCCAGGTGCCAGACCCCCGTGGCCCCGCTCGACTTGCCGTCCAGCGAGATCCGATCCGTATCGACGTTCACCCGCCGCGCGGCCTCCTGCACCACCTCCCACACCGCCTCCTCGCCCTCCGGCGTCCACCAGTGCGCCTTCGGGGTCGTGGGGCACAGCAGGATGAAGCCGTCGATCTCCTCCTGCCTGAAGAAGCGACGGCAGGCGCGGTGGCTCACGAAGCCGCCGCCGTGCAGGTAGACGTGCATGGGCCAGGGCCGCCCAGGATCGTAGCCCGCCGGCAGGATGATGTAGAAGGGCAGCGGCTCCCGGTGGCTGTCGTAGGCCGACGACTCGATGATCCGGCCGCGCACCGACCTGTACCGAAAAGATCGCGGGATGGCCGCCGCCGTCGCGCGCGCCCCAAGCTCCCGATCCAGCTGGGCCGCCAGCGACGCCCGCAGCGAAGGGCTCGCCGTCCGGAGGGCCTGCTGGATGAGATCGAGCTGCGCCTCGGTCGCCTCTCCGGCCCCCGCCTTCGATCCGGCCACCCTGGGCCTCTCTGGCCCGACGCGCCCCTCGGCGGCGACCTCGGCCGCCGTCACCAGCGCCAACACCGACAGGAGCGCCCACGCCAGCGCCGCCCGCGCCCACCTCCCTGCCGGCGCCCGCGATCCCGCGCAGATCGCCAAAGAACGCGCCCACCTCGCCGCCGGCGCCCGCGATCCCGCGCAGCTCGTCGAAGAAGGCGCCCACGCCCACGCCGCCCAGGCGACCCGCCCTGCCCCACGACTCTGCCGGCCTTCACCCCTCATCGCCCTTGATCCCGCCGCGCGCCGATCTCCCGACGCCAGCCGCGCCGGGGGAGGCGCCGCCGCCTCAGAGCTTCTCGCTGATCTTCTTGACGATGTGCCACAGCAGGCCGTAGGCCGCCACGGTCACCAGCAGGCCGCCGTAAGAGTAGGCCGCGCCGAGGACGCCGCCGATCCCGTCCGGCAGTTCGATGATCTGGTCGAGGACGTGGACGTAGGAGGCGCCGCTTTCCAGCTCGGTCTGGATCGACACGCCGAGGCTTCGCAGCGTGACAAAGACGATCTCCAGCAGCCAGAAGAGCCACCAGACGAAGATGATCAGGCTGCCCTGGGGGCCTCGGGCGCACTTCCAGGCGTCGCGCAGCACGAAGGGCGGCAAGAAGATATTGCCCAGCGGGATCAACCACGCCCCGACCGCCATCCCCGGCGAGAAGCTGGTCTTGCCGCGCTGGACGTCGAAGATCTTGAAGGTCCAGATCATGAGCATGACGCCGATGACCAGCGACATCAGCGTGAGCAGAGTCGAGACGATCCCGTAGAACTGCCCGATCAGGTTCATGAGCACGAAGCCCACCAGGAACATGACCAACGGCAGCCCCGCCCTCACGGCGATGATCTTGGCCAGCAGCTCGCCGAAGCTCCGCACGTCGCTCGGCGTAACGCTCCGCCCTGGGCTCGGCGGGCCGCCGAGGCGGCTGGCCTGCGGCGCGCCCTTTGGCCCGCCCCCCGCGCCCAGGAAGGCGGCCATGTCGATCTCGGGCAGGCTGCCCCTGACGCCCTCGATCTTGACGCCGAGCACACCGCCGAGGTTCTTGCAGAAGTCGTCCAGGCCGAGGCCCGGGAAGAAGCCGTAATTGCTCCGGCTCTGATCGCCCCTCACCTCGGACAGCACGCCGTCCCCGCCCGCCTCGCCGGTCATCGCGGCGTCCAGGCACCGCTCCCAGAAGAAGAGGCGCGTCTCGTCGCCCTTGCGGGCCAGCGCGATGAAGACGGCCTCGTTCGGGGCCAGCGCAGGCGGCATCGACACGACGACCACCTCCCAGCCCTCGCTCTTGATCGCCCCGACGACCTCCAGCTTGACCAGCTGCGGCACGCCAGCGCCCGGATACTCCACCACGTCAACGTGGGGCAGCGACCCGCCCACGCTCTTGCCCGCCTCCATCCAAAGGTACATCAAGAAGGCTTCGCGCTTCGGGCCGGTCAGCTCGGCGAACATCTCGCCCGGAGATCGAAAGACCTCCGCCGGGATGAGCTTCTTGGCGAAGAAGAAGTGCTGGTCGCGGATCGCCATCGGGGGCCTCCTGCCTGCGAGCGGGCGTTCAAGATTGTCGTGGGCGTCTTGAGGCCAGCCGTCGCGCCGCCTCGCCGACCACCTTACCACCGGCGGCGATCCCCGGTACAGATCCTCGACGCCGGGCCAGCGCCCCGCTTGGAAGCGCGGGGGGCTGCGCCCGATGGGCGCAGGCGGGCGGCCTAGCGCGGATCGCATGGCCTGATCGCCGCGCCTGAGTGGGCCTGCAGATTGGTGTTATCACTCCTCCAGGTGTCGACCTGGGTCGTGCGCTGGCCTGCGACCGAGAGGGCGCAGCCCACCCTGAGCTTCCAGCCCCACCCGACGAGCCCGCCCAACGGGCGGTGCGAGGAGCGTGGGGCGCTCGTTGTGCGTGGGACGTTTGGGATCGGGAGGGGGCCTTGTGAAAGTGGGGGCAGCGCCGGGGAGTTGGGGCCAGGCGGTATGTTGCGGTGATGGGTTGTGCTAGGATCGCCACACCTTTGATGTCCCCGCGGCGAGCGAGTCCGGCGAGCGCAGGGCGCGACGTCCTGACGAGGCATGAGCGACCATGACGCGGATACTGTTGATCTCATTGATGTTCCTGTCGGGGTGCAGCCTGACGCTGGACTTCGACGAGTGCGAGGCCGACGGGGACTGCGCGGCGAGGGCCGGCGCGGGTCCGGCGCTGGTCTGCTCGCCGGAGGGCTTCTGCGTCGAGGGCGCCGCCGGGCCGGAGCCGGAGGGGCAGCCGGAGGGACAACCGGAGGGGCAACCGGAGGGAGAACCCGAGGGTGAGCCCGAGGGTGAGCCGGAACCGGAGGGCTGCTGTACGACGACGGGCTGCATCGCGGAGCAGGGCCAGAACTTCATCTGCAATGGTCAGTGTCAGTGCGTGCAGGCCTTGAGCGAGGAGTGCTTCGCGGTGGCCGGGCCCATCGAGCAGGACGACACCTTCATCATCGGGTCGATCTTGCCGACGCGGGGGGCCAACGCCTCCAAGGGTGTGCCGCGCGAGCAGGCGATCCAGCTGGCGGTCAACGAGATCAACCAGAACGGCGGGCTGGGCAATGGTCGGCGGCTGGTCCACATCGGCTGCGACGACGACGGCAAGGCCGATCAGGGCAAGGTGGCCGCGGCGCACCTGGTGGACGTGGTGGGGGTGTCGGCCATCGTGGGGCCGGCCTTCAGCGGGGTCTTCACCGACGTCAGCGATCAGGTCACCTCGCGCAAGGGGGTCTTCATCATGTCGCCCTCGGCCACCAGCGCCAGCATCACGACGCTGGACGACAACAACCTGTCGTGGCGGGCGGCGCCCAGCGACGCCTTCCAGGGCGGCGCGGCGGCCGATCGGATCCGCGATCTGCGGGCGCTGCAGGGCGGGCAGATGCGGCTGGCGGCGCTGGCCAAGGACGACGCCTACGGATCGGGGCTGCTCAACCGGATCATCGACGAGCTGGGCGTGGAGCTGGGCGAGGACAACTTCGTGGGCCGGATCTACGCGCCGGCCGGGGATCTGGCAACGCCCGTGATCGGGCTCATCGAGGAGTTCGGGCAGGCCGACGTGGTGCTGCTCTTTGGCACCAACGAGACCGTCACGCTGATCGACAATTACGAGTCCTTCTCGGAGCAGCAGGGCTTGCTGCCGCCGAACTACATCCTGTCGGACGGGGGGCAGTCGGCGGAGCTGTTGACCTACATCGCAGCGCACCCCGAGCTGGCGGACCGGCTGGAGGGGGTGGCCCCGGACGGCAAGAACGGCGGGCTCTTCACCGCCTTCGCCTTCCGCTTCCGCAACCGCTACGGCGTCGAGCCGGGCTCGTTTGCGGCCAACGCCTACGACGCGACCTTCCTGGTCGCCTACGCGGCGATGTCGCTGGGGTCGGGGGCCGAGATCACCGGCGCGGGGCTCGCGGCGGCGATGGCGAAGGTGGTCACGGGGCAGACGATCAACGCGGGGCCGACGGACGTGGGGACGGCGCGCAACACGCTCTTGAGCGGCAACCCGATCAACTACGAGGGGGCCTCCGGGCCGCTGCAGTTCGACCTGACCACGGGGGACGTGTCGGCCAACATCAGCCTGTGGCACGTGGTGCCCGACGGCGACGACTTCGAGTTCGAGGACGTCATGCTCTACCGGATCGACGACGACGGCCTCGGCGGCGTCTGGGGGCCTCCCGACGAGGAGTGAGGGGAGGTCAGATGCAGCAGCCTGATCTCTTCGGCGCGCCGGAAGAGGCGCCCCCCGATCTCCCGGACAAGGGCATCGGCGGCAGCGAGGTCGCCGCGATCTTCCACCTCCACCCGGGCTTGAGCGCCGGGGATCTCTGGCGGCGCAAGACCGATCGGCCCGTGGCCTTCGAGCGCAGCGCGGCGATGCGGCGCGGCGTGGCCCTGGAGCCCATCGTCCGGTGGCTCTACGGGCGGCAGACCGGGCAGGAGGTCGGCGCGGGGGTGCGGGCGCGGCACGCGCGCTGGGCCGAGGGCGTGGCGATGATCGCGGCCACCGACGGCAGCCTGCCCGGCGGGCGGATCTTCGAGGCCAAGACGACCGTCTTCGAGAGCCACAGGCATCAGCTCTTTGATCAGGGCAGCGTCCCGGTGGAGTACGCCCTCCAGCTCCAGCACTACGCGGCGACCTGCGGGGCCTCGGGCGGCGTGATCTGCTGCCTGAGCGGCCCCCGGCGCCCTCCGCCCTGGACCGGCGAGCCCTGGCAGCTGACGGCCATCGGGTGGCGGCGGATCGAGGCCGTCGGGGAGCTGCTGGAGCAGGCCGTCGCGGGCTGGGTGACGGACTTCGTCCTGGGCGACGTCGAGCCCCCCGACCACCACCCCGACGCCGCCCGTCTGTCGGCGCTGCTGGGCGAGCCCGGCTGGCTCGATCCCCCCCTCATCTGGACCGGCGATCGCCTCGACCGCCCCCCGAAGCCCTCGCCGTCAGCCCAGCTCGCCTTGCTCTGAGGCGACGACTGAGGATCGACGGCCTGGAGGCCCTGGAACAGGTTTGCTCAGTGAAGGTTCCAAGGCCCGCGAGGCCACGGCATCCCACGCCACGATCGTGCCCACGGCGTATCGCCCCACGCTCCTCGCACCGCCCCTGTCGGGGACGGGCTCGTCGGGTGGGGCTACAAGCTCAGGGTGGGCTGCGACCTCTCGGTCGCAGGCCAGCGCACGACCCAGGTCGACACCTGGGGGCGTGAAAACCCCAATCCACAGGCCCACTTCGACGCGCTGATCCGCCCCTGCGATCCGCCCTGGCCCGCCCGCCGGCCTGCGCCCAACGGGCGCAGCCCCCCCGCGCTTCCAAGCCCCACCCGACGAGCCCGTCCCCAACGGGGGCGGTGCGAGGAGCGTGGGGCGATCGGCGAGCGCGGCAGGACTTCAGGCTTCACTGAGCAAACCTGAGCTTGGGGCGAGGCGGTCGTGGGGGGTGATTGTCCGAGGGCCGCTCTTCGGGTAGAGTGTCGCCGGTTCGACGACAACCCGATGACCCGATGAGGTGAAAGATGTCTCTCAATCTCGCCACGATCCTCCGTGAGAGCGCGCAGCGCGATCCCCACAAGGCCGCCATCGTCCTGGGCGACGCGACCCTGAGCTACGGCCAGCTGCACGCCTACGCGCAGCGCTTCGCCGGGGCGCTCAAGGGGTTGGGGCTGGAGCCCGGCCAGCACATCGCGCTCTTGCTGCCCAACGTGCCGCATTTCACGATCGCCTACTTCGGGGGGCATTACGCGGCGACGCCGATCGTGCCGCTCAACGTGCTGCTGACCGGATCGGAGATCGCCTACCACCTGGAGGACTCCGACGCGGTGGCGCTGGTGGCCTGGGAGGGCTTCTACGATCAAGCCCGCGCGGGCTTTGATCGCGCCGAGGGCTGCAAGCACCTGATCATCGCCAAGGCCGACCCGACGGACACGGCCGCCCCGGAGGGGGCGCTGAACATGACGGCGCTGATCGGGGGGGCGTCGCCGGTGTCGGAGCTGCCCTCGACGATGCCGGACGACACCGCCGTGATCCTGTACACCTCGGGGACGACGGGCAAGCCCTAGGGCGCGGAGCTGACACACTTCAACCTCTTCTACAACGCCGACTACACCTCCTCGAAGCTGCTGCCGCTGGCCAGCGACGACGTGGCGCTGGCGACCCTGCCGCTCTTCCACAGCTTCGGGCAGACGGTGATCCAGAACGGGGTGCTGCGGGTGGGCGGGACGCTGATCCTGCTGCCGCGCTTCGACCCGACGGCGGCGATGGGCCTGATGCAGAAGCACAAGGTGACGCTCTTTGCCGGCGTCCCGACGATGTACTTCGCCATGCTCAACCACCCGGAGGCCGGGGGCTTCGACCTGGGCAGCCTGCGCTACTCGGTGTCGGGGGGCTCGGCGATGCCGGTGGAGGTGATGAGGGCCTTTGACCAGAAGTACGGCGTCAGCATCCTGGAGGGCTACGGGCTGTCCGAGACGAGCCCCGTGGCCAGCTTCAACGTCCTGGATCAGCCCAAGAAGCCCGGCTCCATCGGCCTGCCGATCCGGGGCGTCGAGTTCCGGCTGGTCGACGACGCCAACGCCGCCCTGACCGGGGAGGGCGTGACGGGCGAGATCTGCATCAAGGGCCACAACGTGATGAAGGGCTACTACAAGCGCCCGGAGGCCAACGCCGAGATCATCACCGAGGGCTGGTTCCACACCGGCGACATCGCCACGCGCGACGCCGACGGCTACTACTTCATCGTCGACCGCAAGAAGGACATGATCAGCCGGGGCGGCTTCAACGTCTACCCGAGGGAGATCGAGGAGGTCCTCTACGGCTACCCTGGGGTCATCGAGGCCGCCGTCATCGGGTTCCCGCACGACTCTCACGGCGAGGAGGTCAAGGCCATCGTGGCGCTCAAGCCGGGCCACGAGGCCACCGCCGAGCAGATCATCGAGTACTGCAAGGAGCACCTGGCGGCCTACAAGTACCCCCGCGTCGTCGAGTTCCTCGACAGCCTGCCCAAGGGCCCGACGGGCAAGATCCTCAAGCGCGAGCTGCGGTCCTGATCGACCCCCGACCGGGTGTGGAGCAGGCCGTGAACAGGGGTGCAGATCCCGCTCGCCCCAGGCTCGCGCCCGGCGCTACGATCTTGCCGACGGCGTCTCGCCCCTGCGGGGCTGGCGGCGAGGCGTCAATCTGCGCGGGGGCGTGTCCCTTCACACCCAGACCTTCAACCCATCGTGTCCCTTGTGGCTTGTGACAGGGCGCTGCGAAGGCATCCACACTGTCGAGAGCCCCGAAAGGGGCGTCCCTGGATCTGTAGCGCCGGGCGCGAGCCCGGGGCGGCTATCGTGGGCGCGCGCGCCCGGGGCGGCCATCTCGGAGCGCTCCGGTCAGCGCTTGTCGTAGAGCGCGCGGACGCGCTCTTGCAAGTGTCGGGAGCCGGCCAGCGCCCGCTGCCCGTTCTTGCCGATGCTGTAGCCGAGCCCGAGGAAGCGCAGGCCCTTGGCGCGGGGGCTTCGGGCGATGAGGATGGCGCCGCGCTCCTTGATCGGATTGTGATCGAGGTTGAGGTAGACGAGGCCGTCGAGGATCGGGGCGCGCAGCAGCGCCTCGACGCCCTCGTCGGTGATGCCGTTGTAGTCCAGGCGCAGGTGGGTCAGGGCGCTCATCTTCGGGCTCTGGCACAGGGTCTTGAAGCCCACATCGCTGATGGCGTTGTGGTCCAGGTTCAGACCGGCGGCGCGATCCACCAGCGGCGATCTCAGCAGCGCGGCCAGCCCCTCATCGGTGAGGTTGCAGGCGGTCAGGTTGAGGAAGGTGGGGCGAGAGGTCGCCTCTGCGAAGGCCGCGACCTGATCTCGGAGGTCGTTGTAGCGGAGGCTCAGGTGCGTCAGCCCCTCGAACTGGCGCGCGGAGCACAGATCCTTGAGGACGGGCGCGAGGTATTTCACATAGGAGAGCTCAAGGTGGGTCAGGCCGGCGAGGTGGTGGGAGGCCGCCAGCGCCGCGAGGCCGTCGCGGGGGACCTGGCCCTTGATGTGGAGGCGGGCGAGGCCGGAGAGGTGCTCGGAGGCCAGGAGCCTGGGCCACACCGCCGTGGCGATCTCGCGGTAATCGAGGTCGAGGGCCTTGACCAGGCTCCAGCCCTGGTGGACGCGGCCAGCGCCCGTGAAGGTCGACAGGAGCGCGGCGATCCAGCGCTCGGGGGCGCGGCGCAGCTCGTCGGGCCAGCGGTCGAGGTGGGCGCGGGTGTAGTCCAGGCCCATCGCGAGGCCGTCCTCATCGTCCCAGGGCCACTTGTTGTAGAGCGCGCAGATGGCCGCCCAGCCCTCGGCCGAGGGCGGCTCGTAGAAGATCTCGCGAAGGCGTGTCAGGAAGTAATCGACGGACACCCTGCCCTCCCCGCAGCGTAGCCAGCGCGATGGGGGCGGTCAGCGCCCATCCGGTGAGGGCTCCCGTCGCCATCGGGCTGGTCTGGCTGGCGCCACCCTCCCCAGACGGGCTCTGAGGTGCCTGGGCCGCGCCTCGGGGCGCGCGGCGGATCAGGCGTAATCGGCGGCTCGGCGTCCATTGTCAGCCGCAGTTGGCGTCCTCGTCAACCCGCCCGTCGCAGTCCTCGTCGACCTCATTACAGACCTCCGAGGCGCCGGGGTTGCGGGCCGGGTCGTCGTCGGCGCAGTCGCCTTCGCAGACCTTGAAGCCGTCGCTGTCGACGTCGAAGCCCTCGTCCACCTCGCCGTCGCAGTCGTCATCGACCCCATTGCAGATCTCCGGCTGGGGCCGACAGACCGGGCATCCCTCGTCCACCTCGCCGTCGCAGTCGTTGTCGAGCCCGTCGCACACCTCAGGGGCGGGGTCCGGGCACATCGCGCAGATCTCGTCCACCTCGCCGTCGCAGTCGTTGTCGAGCCCGTCGCAGGCCTCGGGCCTGGGGGCGCAGCCGCAGCCCTCGTCGATCTGGCCGTCGCAGTCGTTGTCGGCGCCGTCGCAGCGCTCCGGCAGGCAGGTCAGGCAGTCCTCGTCGATCTGGCCGTCGCAGTCGTTGTCGAAGAGATCGCAGACCTCCAGGGCGGGGGCGCAGACGACCGGGCAGCCGTAGACGATCTCCATGTTGAGGGTCTCGCTGACCAGCAGCGCCTCGCAGATCCCGCCGAAGAACTCTATCGTGTTGGATTCACTTGAGAATTCCCAACCCTCCGCCCTGGACGGATCGCGGGGGACGGGCTGGCCGGCGACGCTGACGTAGAGGCGCGAGGGGTCCGGGGGTGCCACGTCGAGGCGGAAGACGCAGCTGGTCACGAGCCGGCCGATGTCGTTGAGGGCGGCCTGGAGGGCCTGGGCGTCGTCGGCCTGGTAGTAGCTCGGGTCGCCCTGGCGAGGGACGCCGCCGGCCAGGGCGAATCGGTTGAGCTGGGTGGCGTTGACTCGGTCGCCGAAGCCGACGACGAAGGTCGCGATCCCTCGGTTGTTGAAGTAGTCGAGCAGCATGGCGTTGGTGCCGTTGTTGCCGCCGGCCCCATTGCAGTCGGACTGGCTGCCGTCGGTGATGAGCATGACGTAATCGGGCTGGTCGTCGCCGACGAAGGCGGGATCGGTGCCGGCCTGCTCGATGGCCGTGTCGATGTTCGTGACGCAGGGGTCATCCGGGTAGTAGCGGTCGCGGTCGTTGAGGGCGGCCGTCAGCAGGGCCTCGATGGGCGGCTCGTTGTCGTCCCCGACGGGGATGATGATGGTGTCGCTCTGGTTGCAGGCTGAGGGTTCGAGATCGGGGAAGAGCGAGAGGCCGAAGCGGATCTGGCCCGCGTAGGTGGCCAGGGCCGCGTTGATGGCGGCCACGGCGCTCTCCCACTTGGACTGGCCGCCGACGCTCTGGCGCATGCTGCAGGAGCGATCCAGGACGATGAGCAGGTTGGGCAGGACGGGCTCGGCGACGAAGGACTGGTCGCCGCAGGTCTCCTCGGGGATGTCCAGATCGCAGGCGTCGCCGACGCCGTCGCCGTCGAAGTCACCCTGATCGGTGTTGGCGATCGTAGGGCAGCCGTCGCAGAGATCGCCGACGCCGTCGTTGTCGCCGTCGAGCTGGTCGGCGTTGGCGATCAGGCGGCAGCTGTCCTCGATGTCGCGGACGCCGTCGCCGTCGCCGTCGACCTCGGGGTCGTAGAGACCCTCGGGGTCCTGGCAGGCGTCGCCGACGCCGTCGCGGTCGTCGTCGCGCTGATCGAGATCGGCGACGGAGGGGCACAGGTCGCAGTCGTCGCCGACGCTGTCGTTGTCGGCGTCGAGCTGGCCGCCGTTGGGGACGTCGAGGCAGTTGTCCGAGGCGTCGATGACGCCGTCGCCGTCGCCGTCGCCGTTGGGGTCGATGACGCCCTCGCAGGCGTCGCCGACGCCGTCGCCGTCGCCGTCGGCCTGATCAAAGTTGGCGACCGTGGGGCAGCCGTCGCAAGGGTCGCCGACGAAGTCGCCGTCGCCGTCGGCCTGATCGAGGTTGGCGAGCCCGGGGCAGTTGTCCAGCCCGTTCTCGACGCCGTCGCCGTCCCGGTCGGGGTCGTCGTCGGGCTCGGCCTCGGGGGTCGGCTCGGCTTCGGGGGAGGGCTCGGCCTCTGGCGCGGGCTCGGCCTCGGGGGTCGGCTCGGGTGCGGGATCCGGCCCACCCTCGGGCTCGGGGAACCCCTCGGGCTCGCCGCTCCCAGCGCCGAGGGAGGGCGCGTCGTCCTGGCAGGCGCCGAGCGAGGCCGCGCTGACGAGCAGGAGGGACAAGAAGAGAACAAAAGCGCGCGAGGGGCCGTTGAGCGTCATGGCCTCACTCCGTGGAGGTTTGCACAATCCCGTGGGGATGATAGCAGATGCAGGGGCGAAGATCAGACCCCGTTGACGAATGTGGCGAAGGTCCGGCGACTGCGGTCATCGCCCGCGAGGGCGTGGGCCGGGCTGGATCGTCTTGAGGCGATTGATGAGAGAATCAGGAAATCAGAAGAAGGGGCCAGGGCGCCTTGGGGCGTCGTGGATCATGGGGTTGGCCGCGATCATGAGCGCGGCGGGCGGCTGCGCCGATCTGAGCGCGGCCTGCGGCCCGGGGACCGTGGAGATCGACGGCCAGTGCGTCGTCGATGACGACAGCGGCGATGACGATCGGGACTGCGTGGCCAACGACGCCAACGAGCCCAACGACGCGCCGCTGGAGGCCACCAACCCCGATCGCGGGCAGCGGGACTTCGTCGGCCTGTGCCCGGGCGACGAGGACTGGTTCGTGGCGGCGGTCCCGGCGGGCTACACATTGCTTGTGACGCTGGAGGTGATCGCCATCCTGAGCGGCGACCCCTTGCAGGACGTCCGCCTGGAGGTGATGGACCCGAACGGGGAGGTCCTGGCGAGCGCCGTCGTGCTCGGCGACGAGCTGGAGCTGACCTACAAGGCCCTGGGCGCCGAGGCCGCCTTCGTGCGCGTCTCGACCGACGCCAGCGACGAGGGCTTCATCTACGACATGGATCTCATCACGATCGAGCCCTGAGCCGCCCCCGCGCGGGGCACCCCGGGCGCGAGCCCGGGGCGGCGATCAGGGGGCCGTCGAGCCGGCCAGCCTCCGACGCAGCGCAAAGACGCCCAGCACCGCGAAGAGGGTCAGCCACTCGAAGCGGGGCGCCGGAGCGCCGGGCTGCTGACACAGGCAGTCGCTGCCCCCGATGACCTCAACGGCCACCTCGCTCTCCGGCGGATCGTCCTCACAGGCGTCCCCGGTCCCGTCGCTGTCGCTGTCGGCCTGATCGGGGTTGGCGATCTCGGGGCAGTTGTCCTGGCCGTCGAGGATCCCGTCGTCGTCCCCGTCGCAGTCCAGCGCCTCGTCGATCTCACCGTCGCAGTCGTTGTCGAGCCCGTCGCACAGGAAGCGCTCGTCGGCCTCGTCGCCGGGCAGCCCCGGCGTGGCGCTGCAGACGATCGCGCCGTCCTCGTCGAGCTGCAGGGTGCCTTCGGCGCGGCACTCCCCGACGCCCTCTTCGCAGGGCTCGCCGACGCGGCCCGGATCGCAGGCGTCGCCGATCCCATTGCCATCCTCATCGGCCTGATCGGCGTTGGGGATCTCGGGGCAGTTGTCGACGTCGTCGGGGATCCCGTCGCCGTCGCTGTCGGCGACCACGTCGTCGGTCGGGTCGTTGGGGTCGCCCTCGCCATCGTCGATCCGGCCGTCCTGGTTGGCGTCCTCGACGCCGTCGTCCAGGCCGCCGCCGTCGGTGTCGGCCACAACGGGGTCGGTGGTGGTGTCGGGGTCGGCGTCGGGCACGAAGTTCCCGGCCTCCTCGTCGGTGTCGGCGTCGGGCTCGGTCAGGCCAAGCTCGGTGCCGTCGAGGATGCCGTCGTCGTCCGAGTCGGGATCAAGCGCGTTGACCAGGCCGTCGCCGTCAGGGTCATCGCCGGGCTCGCCGTCCTCGCCGCCCTCGTCGCCGTCCCTGACGCCGTCGTCGTCGCTGTCGCCGTCGGCGGGGTCCGTCCCGATGTCCTCCTCCTCGTCGTTGTCGAGGCCGTCGCCGTCGATGTCCTCGTCGCAGACGTCGCCCTGGCCGTCGCCGTCTTGATCGGCCTGATCGCCGTTGGGGACGACGATGCAGTTGTCGAGGTCGTCGGTGACGCCGTCGCCGTCAGCGTCGCCCTCGCAGACGTCGCCGACGCCGTTGTTGTCGACGTCGGCCTGATCGGCGTTGGCGACCAGCGGGCAGTTGTCCCGGTCGTCCTCGACGCGGTCGTTGTCGTCGTCCGGGTCGCAGACGTCGCCGAGCAGATCGCCGTCGAGGTTGGCCTGGTCGGCGTTGGCGTCAAAGGGGCAGTTGTCCTCGCGATCGACGAGGCCGTCGTTGTCGTCGTCGTCGTCGCAGGCGTCGCCGAGGCCGTCGCCGTCGGTGTCACTCTGCTCCTCGTTGGAGACGAGGGGGCAGTTGTCGTCGCCGTCGAGGATGTCGTCGTCGTCGTCGTCCGGATCGCAGGCGTCCCCCTGGGCGTCGAAGTCGGTGTTGGTCTGGTCGGCGTTGGAGACGGCGGGGCAGTTGTCGAGGTCGTCGCGGACGCCGTCGCCGTCGGCGTCGCCCTCGCAGGCGTCGCCGACGCCGTCGTTGTCAGCGTCGGCCTGATCGGCGTTGACGACCAGGGGGCAGTTGTCGGCCTCGTCCTCGTCGCCGTCGCCGTCGTCGTCCACGTCGCAGGCGTCCCCGGTGCCGTCGTCGTCCGTGTCGAGCTGATCGGAGTTGAGAGTCAGCGGGCAGTTGTCCTCGATCGTCGGGACGCCGTCGCCGTCATCGTCCGGGTCGAGGTAGTCCGGGGTGTCGTCGCCGTCGCTGTCCACGAGGCCCTCGACGGCGTCATCGCGGCCGTCGCCGTCGCTGTCGCGGTCGCGCCAGTTGCCCAGGCCGTCGCCGCCGTCAGCCAGATCCGCCGCGCCCTCGACGTTGTCGAGGATGCCGTCGCCGTCGCTGTCGGGATCGCGGGCGTCGATCAGATCGTCGCCGTCGGTGTCGACGGGGGAGCCGCCGTCGGCCTCGACGAAGTCACCGATCCCGTCGCCGTCGGAGTCTCTGTCCAGCGGGTTGGTCCCGATCTGCGCCTCGACGCCGTTGCTCAGGCCGTCGCCGTCCAGATCGCCGTCGGGGCCGTCGTTGTCGTCGGGATCGAGGTAGTTCGGCACCCCGTCGCCGTCCACGTCGCCGATGCCCTCGACCCCATCCGACTCGCCCACGCCGTCGCTGTCGACGTCGAGCCAGTTGAGGAGGTCGTCGCCGTCGACGTCGTCGTCGCCCAGGGTGTCGCTGTCGTTGACCTCGACGAAGGTCAGGATGGTGTCGCCGTCGTCGTCGACGTCCTGGAAGTCGAAGCGGCCGTCCCCGTCGAAATCGACGGGGTTGACGCGCTGCCCGCCCTCACTGGGATCGACAGTACTGGCCAGGCCGTCGCCATCGTCGTCCGTGAAGGCGTCCACGAGGCCGTCGCCGTTGAGATCCGGCTGGCCGGACTCGACGAGGTCAAAGAGGCCGTCCCCGTCGGCGTCCAGCTCCAGGCTGTCGGGCAGCCCGTCGCCGTCGGTGTCGCGGGCCGGCTGGAGGGCGGCGACGTTGTCCGGGTCGCCGTCGTCGGCGTCGAAGGCCGCAAGGAGGCCGTCGCCGTCCGCGTCGGTCAGATCGTCCGCGCGCCCGTCACCGTCCGCGTCCAGATCGCCGCCGCCGCCCTCGACGATGTCGAGGATCCCGTCGTTGTCGGCGTCGACGTCGATGTGGTTGGGCACGCCGTCGCCGTCGAAGTCAAAGCGGTCGTCCGTGCCGTCGATGTCGGCGTCGACGAAGCCCGGCGAGTCCGGGTCGCGCCAGTCGGCGGCGTTGTCGCCGTCGGTGTCGCCGGTCACGTCCACGCCGCCGAGCTCGTCGAGGTCGAGGACGCCGTCGTTGTCGTCGTCCGCGTCAACCCCGTCAGGCACGCCGTCGCCGTCGCTGTCCACATTGCAGACGTTGGGGTCGATGTCGACGTTGTTGACCAGCGAGCACTCCCCCTGGACGAAGGCCGGCACCTCGAAGGGCGGCTCCAAAGTGCCGCGATCGTTGAAGATGGCCACGAGCGCAAAGGCGCCGCCCTGGTCCGGGAGGCTCACGGTGAGCTGCCGTGTCCCACCGACCGGGATCGCCTCGCCGAGCACCTCGGTCGAGATCCGCACCGCGCCCTCGAACCTGGGATCGCCCCGGTAGAAGGTCACGGGGGTGTCGGCGTTGAGCAGATCGTCGCCCCGGTTCTCGATCTGGACGACCACCTCGATCACCGTGCCCTGCTGGTTGCACTCGCCCTGGGGCGTGACCGAGACGAGGGTCAGGACGGCGTCGGGCGCCACGGGCGGGAAGAGCAGGCCCGTGCCCGGATCGATGGTCCCAGGGGCGGCCCCGAGGGGCACGCTCTGCTCCTTGAAGGCGTTGAAGGGGCGCTGCGTGCCCGCGCCGACAATCCGCGCGCTGTCCGCCTGGACGCGCGGGATGAGCCCCGCGTCGTCGGCGACGTTGTCGCTGAAGTAGTTGTATTGATTCCAGATCTTCCGCGCGGGGATCCAGCGCGCCGCCCCGCCCCGCCCGAAGACGCGCAGGCGGTTGGCGCCCGTGGTCACGATCTCGGCCTCCCCGTCGTTGTCGACGTCGGCGACGATGGCCTGCTCGTGGCCCGTGCCGGAGGTCACCCCCGTGAAGCGCACCCAGTTGCGGCTGGTGTCGACGCCCGCCGGGAAGGGCGCCGCGCCGCCGTACATGACGCGCAGGACCTGCTCATCGCGGTAGACGATCTCCTTGATCCCGTCGCCGTTGAAGTCAAAGACCGTGATGCCGGTCGAACCCGACGTGTCGGTGGTCACCTCGGACCAGAAGGTGGCGCCCTTCTGCACGTTGACCGCCGAGATCCGGGTGGTGCTCACGACGATGACCTCGGGCATGTCCAGGGTCACCCCGGACAGCGCAGGATCGGCGCGATCAAGAAAGACGTTGGCGATGATCGGGCCGCTGACGTCGTTGTTGGAGTTGGGCACCGCCATGAAGGCGACCTCGCCGTCAAAGGGGTTCCACACGTACACGCCGAAGCCGACGCCGCTCTTGGTGCCCGCCACGGCACTGTCGAGGTCGCCGTCGAGGTCGAGATCCGCGATGGCCACCGGGCCGTCGCGGAAGACGTTGTTGAGCCCCTCGATGGCGTTGAGATCGGCGGCGACGACCATCGCGGCCTCGGGGCTCCCCGATGGGCTGGCGAGCCTCGCCCCATCCACCGCATAGACGACCTGACCGGCGACGATCTCCAGGCCCTGGCAGGTCGCGCAGAAGCTGTCCGGCAGGATGTCGACGGCGACAGTCGTTCCGATGTTGAAGTTGCGGCTGGTGCTGGAGCCCGCGCCGCTGCCCGCAGGGCGAGTCGCGCCGCCCGTGGCGGCCTTCACCAGCGCCAGGTCGCCGCCGCCGAAGTCGCCGGTGAAGGCAAAGACGTTGTTCCCGCTGATGATCTCCGGTCGGCCATCCTGGTTCAGATCGGCGACGTGGAGTTGGCCAGGGCCAGAGCCAGGGCTGGCGCCGCCGAGGTTGTCGGCCAGATCGACGGACTGGACAAGGCGAGTCATGGGGCTCTGGCCGCCGTTGAAGCCCGTAAAGACGTGGATGCGGCGGTTGGTGTCCGCGACGATGACCTCGATCGAGCCGTTGCCGTCCACGTCGGCCAGCGCAATGTTGGCCATCTTGTTGGTGTTCAGGACGATGGCGTCGACGGGCGTCGCCTCGTTGACGTTGACGCCGTTGAAGATGTTGACGCGCGGCGAGATGTTGGCGTCCCCGCCTGTCTCGATCAGGATCTCGACGGCGCCGTCGCCGTTGAGATCGGCGACGACGGCCGAGCCGCGATCCGCGCCGCCCCCGTTGGCGCTGACCCACTCCTGCTGGACCGCGAAGTCGACCAGATCCGAGGCGCCGGAGCAGAAGGCCGGCACCGTCACCGTGACCCGCGCCTGGCTCTGGCTGACGCCGTTGGAGAGCGTGTAGGTGAAGGACTCGGTGCCCGAGAAGGCCGGATCGGGGCTGTAGAAGACCAGACCATTGCGGACCGTGGCGATCCCGCCGTTGTCGGGCTGGCCGACGGCAACCAGAGTCAACGGGCGGCCCTGGAAGTCCTGATCGTTGACCAGGACGTCGAAGGCATTGCCGGTGCTGCCGCGCGAGACGATGAAGGCGTCCGGCCGCCCAAGAGGCTCGTCGTCGACGATCGACAGCTCGGCCCTGGCCCCGAAGTCCGCGGCGTTCTCCAGCGCGCCGAGCCGGACCACGACGCGCTCATTGCCCTCCCCGAGGTCGTCGTCGATCGCCGTCAGCGCGACACTCAGCTCGGTCTGGCCGGGCTCGAAGGTCAGCGCGGCGGGCTCTGCCGCGAAGTCCACCCCCGCCTGAGCCTGACCGGAGAAGGCCAGCGTCACCCCGACGGCATCGGTCGTGGCCTCCGAGAGCGTGACCGTGATGAGGGACTGGCCGCCGGCCTCATCCATGTTCCCCGAAGCCGCAAGCGACACCACGACACTGCGCTCGAAGACATAGAAGGCGCCCGAGTTGGAGGCCTCGGCGTCGGCCTGGGGCGCGCCGACGAGCGCCGCGCCCTCGGAGAGCGCCACGGCCGCCCCGAAGCGATCCGCGGCGACGCCGTTGGAGGACGAAAAACCCTGAAGCTGCGACCGGACCTCGGCAAGCTGGAGCCCGGTCAGCGAGAAGAGGTAGGCGAAGCCCGTGTCAGTGACCTGCCCGGTGGCCCGCTGGGCGCCGACGAGCAGCCTGTCGCCCGCGATCGACAGCGCGCTGCCGAACTCCTCGGTGTCGCTGTCGCCGTCGGAGGCCTCCAGCCGCGCCAGCTCAACGTCGCGGTCGCCGACCACGAAGGCCCCCATGTCGAAGATGAAGACCGATCCGGCGTTGTTGGTGTTGTGCGCCTCATTGCCGCCGTTGATCGCCCCGACGGCGACCCGATCGCCCGACATCGCCAGCGAGAAGCCGAACTGATCGCCGACCTGGGCATTGCGGCTCTCCGCCCCCAGCCCGGCCTGAAGGAAGCCCGCCTGGAGCCGCAGATCACCCTGAGAAACACCCGCCAGATCAAACACATAGACAACACCAGTGTCGGCGACACGGCCGTCGCCGACCCGCGCGCTGACCAGCGCCCTGTCGCCCTGGAGCGCCACGGCGAAGCCGAAGTCCTCGCTGTTGTTGTCGACGTCCGAGCCCTCGAGACGGGCCAGCTCGACCAGCGGCTCGCCGGGCACGAAGGCGCCCAGATCGAAGACGTAGGCGGCCCCGGAGCTGTTGACGTTGTTGGTCTCGTTGGCGCCGTCGATGGCGCCGACAAGAACCCGCGCGCCGTCCATCGCCACCGCGCCGCCGAAGCCGTCTCCGGCGGCCGCGTCCCTGGCCTCAGTGCCGGCGCTGGCCTGAAGCTTGATCTGCTCCTGGAGGGTCGCCCCCGGAGCCAGGTTCGCGACGTCGAACACGTAGGCGGCCCCGGTGTTGGCCACCCGCCCGTCGCCCGCAGGGGCGCCGACGACGACGAGGTCGCCAGACTTCGCCAGCGCCGACCCGAAGCCGTCCCCGGCCGCGCCGTCCGAAGGCACAAGCCGCGCCACCCTCCCCCACCGATCCTGCCCGCCCTGATCGCGACCAAAGACCAGCACCTCGCCGGCGATCCCGCGGCCCGGCGCCCCGACGAAGGCCAGATCCCCGTCGAGCAGGAGGGCGTCGCCCAGGAGCTCTCCTGCGGCCGCGCCGCCCGCGGTGACCTCAAGGAGCTCGCGCACGGGGATGGCGAGGTCGACCGCCTGGCTCACCGCCCTGTTCTCCTCAGGGGAGACCGACCTCTCCGAGTCGGAGCCGCACGCAGCGGCGCCCAGCAAAAAGACCATCGACACGCAAAGACCAGCCCGCGCCGTCAGCGTCTTCATGACCCATCACCGCCCTTTCTCCCGAAGGAGGTCGCAGCCATTTCAAAAACAGGTTGTTCTGTTTCACTTTACCGAGGGTGAGTCAAGCAGGCCGATCCCTCGAAGTCAAGCGCCTCGGCGCGACCTGAGCACGCCCGCGAAGGCCAACCCCACCCACACCAGCCAGCCCTCGATGGGCGCCGGCCTCAAGGGCGAGCCCGCCGCCGCGCACCCCCCATTGACCAGGACCTCGCGATCATCGACGGCGGGCGCGCCCTCGACGTCCGGCAAGGCTTCGGGGGAGGCCTCGGGGGAGGCCTCGGGCGACGCCTCGGGCGACGCCTCGGGGGAGCCCTCGGGCTCGGCGTCGGGGTTGCCCTCGGGCTCGACTTCCGGCGAGGGCTCGGGCTGGGGCTCGGGCTCGGGCTCGACGGGCGGATCGAGGGGGGTCAGCCGCAGGGCGTCGAAGACGATCTGGAGCTGATCGTCGAGCGGCTCGCCGGTGTTGTCGTCGAGGCGGACGTGCTGTTGCCCGCCCGACGCAAAGTCGAAGACGCCCAGCGGGCTCCAGCCCTCCTGCGCGGTCTGATCCACGACGACCTCCGAGGTCTGGCCGGCGTGGGCGATCTCGTAGGCGGCCTGGCGCGTCTCGGCCCAGGCGGGATCGATGAAGACCTCAAGCAGGTAGTCGCCGGGTTGGTCGAAGGCGAGCGTCCACAGGCCGTAGTTCGCGGCCTCGGCGGCGTCCGTCGCGTGCGTCCAGATCAGCGCGTCGCCGTGGCCGCCCTCGACGTGCCGCAGCCAGCGCGGATCACCGCCTCCCGTGAAGCACAGATCGTCCTCCTCGACGATCCGCCCGGAGGCCGGCACAGGCTCGCAGACCGGGCAGTCGCCGGGGCAGACGCCCTCGCGCTCGGCCAGGTGGCAGATGTCGTCGCCGCAGACCGGATCGCCCGAGGTCATCGCCATCAGAGCGTTCAGATCGCCGTTGAAGAAGTTCGTGTCCACATTGCCCGAGACCCCCGGCACGCGGCCCGTCGAAGAGTTCTGGAAGAAGGCCCACCGGCTCCACTGATCCGGCAGGTTCGGGCACACCGGGCCATACTGCGCGACCCACAGGGGGTAGTCGTTGAACTCGGTCGTGGCGACGTTGTCCTGCCAGAAGTACTTGCCGGTGTAGATGATGGGGCGCAAGCCCGTGGCGGCCTCGACCCGGTCGAGCCACTGGCGGATCTTGGACACGATCACGGCGCGCGGCTGGTTGTCGGTGGCCTCGACGTCGATCACGGGCGGCAGATCCCCGGGCTCCAGAGGGCCCATGCGCTCGATGAGCAGGTCGGCCTGCGCCAGCGCGTCCTGCCCTGGCCTGAAGAACTGATAGGTGCCGCGCACGATCCCGTTGGCCCTCGCCCCCTCCCAGTTGGCGTCGAAGTACTCGTCGCGGTACTGGAGCCCGTCGCTGACCCGGATGAAGGCGAAGTCCACCCCCGAGGCCGCCACCGCGCGCCAGTCGACGCTCCCCTGCCACTTGGAGACGTCGATGCCTTCGAGCGTCGGCCCGTCGGCGCACACCGTCAAGCCCTGCTCGACGCCCTCCAGGGGCTCGGACGGCTCCTCGACCGCGCAACCCCCGAGCGACCACAGCGCCACGCACCCCACCACGACAGACCAGCACCTCATGGACATCCTTCGCCCTCCCTCCGGTTCGCCCCGACAGTGATAGTGCCTCCGCTCGACTTTGGCAAAAGGGCCCCGCGCGCCACGCCCTCGTCGGCCGACACCTTGCACATCCGCCCTCGATGCTGCATCTTCAGAGCATGAAGTGAGTGAGCGCTCACTCATTTTGTGGGGGCGCCGTGGGCGCGACCCTCGCCGGTCACAGAGCGCGAAGGAGCCAGCGGCATGATCCAGGTTGAATTGAGCGGCGGCGTGGCCACCCTCACGATGGACGACGGCAAGGCCAACGCCATGAACTTCGACTTCTTCGAATCCCTCCACGCGGCGCTGGATCGCGCCGAGGCTGGCCGGGCCAGCGCCCTCGTCTTCCGGGGCCGGCCGGGCTTCTTCTCCGGGGGCCTCGACCTCAAGCTCATCCCCACCCTGACCCCTGTGCGGCTTCGCGCGCTGGCCGTCCAGTTCGGCCGCGCCATCTTGAGGGTCCACGGCCTGCCCGTCCCGACCCTCGCGCTCTGCCAGGGCCACGCCATCGCCGGCGGCGCCATCCTGGCCTTGGCCTGTGACGCGCGCCTGGCCGTGGACGGCCCGGGCCGCTTCCACCTCAACGAGGTCGCCATCGGCATCCCCCTGCCGAGCTGGGCGATCCTCGTGGCCGGATCGACCATCCCGGCCCAATGGCGCAACCGGCTCCTGCTCCAGGCCCGCCCCCTGGACTGGCGCCAGTGCGCCGACATCGGCCTCGTCGACGCGCTCATCTCCCCCGAGGCAGACCTTGAGGCCCGCCTGAGGACCGCCGCGGCCGAACTCCAGGTCCTCGACCGGGCCGCCTTCGCCCTGACCAGGCGGCGCATGCGCGAGGCCGACATCCAGGGCGCCCTCAGCTTGCTTGAGGGCGAGCTCGACGACCAGATCCCCAGCCTGTGAGCGGCGTCCTCTGGGGCCTGCTCAGCGCCATCACCTGGGCCACGGCCAACTTCAGCATCAAGCCCGCCGCACACCGCTTCGGCGACATCAGCGCCCTCGTCTGCGCGCAGCTCGCCGGGGGGCTGCTGGTCATCCCCGCCGCCGCCCTCATCGAGGGCGCCCCCGGCCAGCTGCCCGGCCACCACCTGCCCTTGCTGCCGCTGGGCGCGATGGCCGCCCTGGTGGCCTACGTCGGCCTCTTTCGCGCCCTCCGCCTGGGCCGGCTGGCCGTCGTGGCCCCCATCGTCAGCGGGTGGACCGTCTTGAGCGTCCTGATCGGCGCCCTCTGGCTCTCCGAGGATCTGACCCCCAGCCAGTGGGCCGGCGTCGCGCTCGTCATCCTCGGCAATGGGCTGCTGGCCAACGCCCAGCGCGAGGGCGACGACGGCGACCTGCGCGCCGCGGTCGGCTGGGCGCTCCTCTCCGCCCTGGGCTTCGGGGTGATGATCCCCGTCGTCGATCAGCTCGGCGCTGACATCGGCGCCCTCTGGGCCGTCCCGACCCTCTGGGGCCTTGAGCTGGCCACCGGCGCAGCCCTCTGGCTCCTGCTGCGCGCCCTCGGCCTCGACCTCGCCGCCGCCTTCGGGCCTCAGTCGATCCCGCGCGACGCCAGGGGCATCTCCCTCGTCGGGCGCGTCGGCGTCCTGGAGGCCCTGGGCTTCGTGGGCTTGAGCGTCGGCATCTCCCTGGCGCCCATCGCCATCGTCGCCCCCGTCGCCAGCCTCTCCACGGGCCTCTCCGTCCTCCTCGGCCTGGTCCTTCGCCGAGAGCGCCTGGGGGCACAGGCCCTCACCGGCGCCATCCTCGTCAGCGTCGGCGTCGTCCTGACCGCGATCTGATCCACCGCGCGCCCGACGAGGCCCGGCAACGACACACAAGCCGTCGATCTTATTGAGAAAAATCCCCCTCGATCGCCCCCTCGCCGGGGGCCGGGGGCGGGCAGGCCATCGGCTCGGAGAGCCCGCGCAGCCGCAGCGTCAGGAGGTTCGACCCTGTCGACCACGCGATCGTCGAGTTGCCGCCGGGCTGGATCGAGGTCACGAGGCGCTGCCCTGACGCACCGCGCTCCTCGAAGACCACCACGGCGTCGCCGATCTCGATCTCGCGGTGATCGGCGGTGCGCATCCCGATCCAGGTCCGCAGCATCACCTTGAGCGACACCGCGCCGTCGCCAAGCTCCAGGGTGCAGCGGCGGTTGCCCGGGATGCACGCGTGCCCGAGGACCCCCCCGTGGCTCAAGGCGCGATCGCCGAGGGCGACCTCGACGATCTCCCCCGAGGCCGTCACTTCCACCGACAGCTCCCCCTTGCCCCCTTGCTCGGACATCTCGGACACGCGCTCGAACACGAACTCCCCTTCGCCCTCCCCTCGCCCGTACCGACCGCCCGCCGCGCAGTACCACCGACCGGGCTGCCCCGGGAGCCGCAAGAAACTGGCGCCGATGGGGCCGCCTTCAGGTGAGGGCGGGCCCTGGCCGAAGACGACGAGCCGCCCCCTTGAAGCCAGTTCGAAGGAATCGGAGTAACCCTCCCGAGTCTCGACGGTGTCCGGTCCGAGCAGGCAATGTCGGCCATCGACGTCGACGCCGTCGACCTCCCCGGAGAAGACGATCACCCCCGAGCACTGGCCGTCGACGTCCGAGTAGCGCACCCAGTCGATCAAGAAGGGGGCGCGCAGCAAGACCACCAGGAGCACCAGCGCGATCACGGCGACGCCCGCGGCGATGATGGCGGGGATGACTGGCACTGGCGTCTGTCTGCTCTTCTTCATCCCTGGGATTACACCACGATCAGGCTCAAGATGGACACCGCGGCGAACACCCGCGGCGCGCGCCAACTGCGAGACGTCAGGTCAAGAAAGCTCAGACCATCAGCCGACGGGCCTCGCTGTTGAGCGGATCCAGCTCCAGGACGTGCTTGAGGTAGCGGCGGCCGCGCTTCTCGTCGCCCATCATCAGCGCCATCTCGGCCTTCTCAAGGTACATCTCCGCGCCGCGCTTGTTCTCGCTCTCGCCGATGAAGCCGGCCCTGTATCGACGTCGGCTCTGCGTGTCGCGCAGCGCGTGGTAGGCCTCGTCGAGCGCCTCCTGGAGGTGCCGGACGACGCCGCGCAGATCGGGTCGGCGCGTCACCGGGAAGTGATCGAGGTGGAATCGGTGCTGGAGGCGAAAGTAGGAGGCCTCGATCTGCTCGGTGAACGCGCTCCAGGGCAGGTCGAGGACGTCGAAGTGGGTTCCCTTGGCCAGCGAGGCGACCTTTTCGTTCAGCTGGCCCTCCAGCTCGGCAGGATCAACCTCCCCGATGGCCTCGCGCCGGATGGCGGGCATCTCGGAGGTGGTGCGCAGCTCGGGGCGCGGCCTGGAGGCCTTCTGGCGCGAGGCGGGGGCGGCCTCTCGGGACGACGCGCTTGACGGCCTGGCCCGCTCGGCGGTGCGCCGCTCGGCCCCAGGAGGCTCGGTCTTCGGGCCGGCCGAAGGCAGCCTCGGCACCTGACGCCCCGCGCGGAAGGCGTCCGCGGCGATCGCCCACCACGTCTCGTGCTCGCGGGAGGCCGGGCGGACCTCGAAGGCCGTCCCCGCGTCCGACTGGTGGACGACCCGACCCTTGAACCAGATCTCCAGCTGGACGTTGGGCAACACGACGCAGATGTCCGCCTCCATGTTGACCGGCCAGGCCTCCGGGATTTTCAAGAAGAGGGCGCCGTTCTGGATCATCTGGCTGCGCACGTCCTGAAAGGACACGGCGCTGAAGACCTCCACGGCCAGCACCAGGCCCCAGGGCCGCTCGCCAAAGAAGATCCGCCGATCCCCGTCCTCGACCACCCGCAGCGGACGAGAGGTCGAGGGCCGCACCTCCTCCGCGACCTCGCCCTGGGTGGCCCGCAGGACCCTGGAGAAGACCTCCTTGAGGTCCTTGAGGTCCAACGCCCCCTTCAGCTCGCCCACCGAGCGCATCACCTCGTCAAAGAGCCAGTCCTGCAACGACGAGCCATCGGGGCGGCCCTTGAGGCCGTCTTGAGGGTTCTGTTGGCCTTCATCGCTCGATTGGGACGACATCGCTCACCTCGATGATGGGTCTCTGCCCCTTGAGCCAACACCAGACATTATTTTTTGTCAAGGACTACGGGTACATGCGAAGAGCGAGCGGCGCGCCGCCGGGCCGCACCCATGAAGAGCGGGCGCCCTCGGCCAACGAGGGGACCCATCGGGGAATGATCAGGCCCTGTCGTGGGATTGTTCGACGCCGTCCGGGATGATCCAGGCTCATCGGCGAATGATCAGCCTCCTCGTGTCGCCAACAGTTGACTTTAGGGCCCTGCCCTGACTACTCCCTCTTGCGAATCACCAGCGGCGGACTTGGGAGCGCCTCGCCGGTCGAAAACACAATCGATGCTCTTTAGAATTCATGGAGTAAGAGACAATGGCAATGAATAGGAAGGTGCAGCGCCTCGGCGCTCTGACGATCGCGCTCGGCTGCGCCAGCGCGCTTACCCTGGGTTGTGAGAGCGGCCCGCCCAAGACGCCGGTCAAGCCGACGCAGCCCGGGGCTGACGCGGGCACCGCCGCGCCTGCCGCGGCTGACGCGGGCGCCGCCGCGCCTGCCTCGGCCGACGCTGGCGCCGCTGCGCTGGTCGAGGGTGGCCCTTGCAAGGCCTACGCGGATCGCTTCTGCAAGGAGCTCGGCGAGCAGTCGCCGACCTGCGCCAGCTTCAAGCAGGCCTCGGACCTGATGGCGCCCTCGGCCTGCGAGGCGGGCTTGAAGGACATCGAGATCAGCCTCGGCAAGATCAAGGACCTGAGCAAGAAGTGCGAAGAGCTCGTCGATCGGCTCTGCAAGGGGCTCGGCGAGGAGACTCAGACCTGCGCGATGGTCCGCGACAAGACCAAGGAGTTCCCGCCGGATCGTTGCGGCATGATGCTGGAGCACTTCGACGAGGTCCTGGCCGACCTCAAGCGCCAGGAGGACATGAACAAGCCCCTGAGCGCCGAGCAGCAGACGGCCATGAACACCGAGGGCAAGTTCTACGGCTTCGGCCCCGAGGACGCCAAGGTCACCGTCGTGGAGTTCTCCGACTTCGAGTGCCCCTACTGCTCGCGGGCCGCTGAGGTGACCAACCAGATCAAGGCCAAGTACAACACCCAGATCCGCTTCATCTTCCGCCAGTTCCCCTTGAGCTTCCACAAGAACGCCCACCTGGCCCACCAGGCCGCGATGGCCGCCGGCGACCAGGGCAAGTTCTGGGAGTACCACGACAAGCTCTTCGCCAACCAGAAGGCCCTTGAGCGCGAGTCGCTCGACAAGTACGCCCAGGAGCTCGGCCTGAACATGGCCAAGTTCAAGGCCGACCTCGACAACACCACCTTCGCCAAGTTCGTCGACGCGGACATGGCGCTGGGCCAGAAGGTCACCGTCCAGGGGACCCCGACGATGTTCATCAACGGCGAGCGCGTCGCCAACGCCTCCGACTTCGAAGCGATCTCCAGCCAGATCGACAAGGCCCTGGGCGTGACCCCGGCGCCCCAGGCGCCGGTGCCCCCGACGCCCTGACCTCTCGACAGGCCCAAGTAAAGACGGGCGCCCGGTCACTTGACCGGGCGCCCGTCTTTACTTGGGCCTGGGGCGATGGCGCCCGAGGCCCGCTCAGGTCAAAATCAGTTCGGCGCGGCCTCGGTGGTGGTCTCGGCGGGCGCCTCGACCGCCTGGGTGGGCTTCTGAGCGCCGGCCCAGCCCTTGATGCCCGCGCGCAGGACGTTGACGTCGGTGTAGCCCTCGCTGCAGGCGCGCTCGGCGGCCTTCGGGGCGGCCGAGCAGCGCTCGGAGCCGCAGTAGAAGACCAGCTTGGCGTCCTTGGACTCCGGCAGTTCGCTGACCTGGAAGGTGTCGTAGCTGCTGAGCAGCTTCGCGGTGGGGATCACCCCGAACTTCGCCCGGGTCTCGGCGCCGTTGGCGTCGTAGATGGCCACGGCGGCCTTGGCATCCAACAGCCCAGCCAGCTCGTCGACGCCGATCTCCTTGAAGGGAGCGGCCTCGGCGACGGGCGCCTCGGACACAGGCGCCTCGGCGACCTTCTCGGCGGCCGGCGTCGCGCACGCGCCGAGGGACAGCATCAGCGCCAGCGCGGCGATCTTGGAGATGGTTGTTTTCATGTCTTGTTCCCTCATCAACAGGTGTGCATCCTCGGTCCCACCTCGGGACCTGCGCCTGTATAGCACAAGGGGACCGCAAAGACGAACCAGGGGAGCCCAGCGACGGACTTGACACCGCGCCCGGGTGCGACCTTGAAGGGCGCCCACTTCCCCGACGAGGCCCTGCCGCTCCAGCAGGCCGCCGAGATCGCCTGGGAGGCGGGACGGCTCGACGACGCACGCCGCGCCGCCGAGATCGCCCTGCGCGCGTGGCTCGCTCTCGGCCGCCCGGAAAAGGCCCTGGCCTTCGACCGCCTCCTGTCCCCCCTCCCGAGCGACCACTCGCCCACCCAGCCGCCCATCTCGGACGACTCGCCCACCCTGCCCCCAGGACACCCCCGATCCTTCGACCGAACCCCCGCCCGACCAGGACGAGCCCCAGATGGCCTCTTTCGAGCCCCACAACGACGGCCTGGATGGGTGTGGAGCAGGCTCCGATCCGCGCTGGGCCGCCCCAGGCTCGCGCCTGGGGCTACCGATCAGGGACGCCCCTTCCGGGCTCTCGACGGGCTCTCGACCAGCCATCAGCATCGCGTCGCTCGGCTCATACCAGACCACAGACGAAGGGCTTGCTTTGTGGGCGAGGACAGGGGGATGGCCTGGGCCTGGGCCTGAGCGAGGCTGGTGCACCGCACCGCCCAGTGAAGGACCTGGCTCAGGGCGCCGCCTGGACCGCCCACAAAGTGAGTCTCTCGGCTGTGGTCTGGTATCAGACCCTCCACATCAAGCGCGGGTTGTGTGGGGTGACACGATGCCTGGAGGTTGACGCCCCCTCGCGAGCCCCGAAGGGGCATCGCTGGGTCTGTAAGGGCGGCGGCCCTACGCCTGGGGCGAGCGGGCTCTGCGCCCCTGTTCACGGCCTGCTCCACACCCCGCCTGGACTCTCCAGAGGGCCTCTCAGATGCCGTGCCTCTTGCGGCGCCTCCACAAGGTCGGGCGGCTGATCCCCAGCAGCGACGCGGCCACGCCCAGGTGCCCCCCCGCCCTGGCGATGGCCTCCCTGATCCGGACCGCCTCGGGCGCCTCGACGACCTCCTCGACGCCCACCCCCCGAGGGCCCTGGCAAGCAGCTCCACGCTGAACAGGCGCCCGCTCGGCGGCCGCGGGGCCAGCCGACGCCGCCCTCAACTCAGGCGGCAGCCCCTCGACACGGATCTCCGGCCCCCGCCCCACGGCGAAGGCGTAATCAATAACATTGCGCAGCTCCCTCACATTACCTCGCCAGTCGTGATCCAGCAGCGCCCGCATCGCCTCCGGCGCGACGGCCTCGACCACCCTCGGCCCCGACTTATTGCGCGCCCCGATGAAGCGCCACGCCAGCACCGGGATGTCGGGCTTGCGCTCGCGCAGCGCCGGCAGGAAGATCGGCACCACCCGCAGCCGGAACATCAGATCCTCCCTGAAGCGCCCCTGCGCCGCCATCTCCCGCAGCGAGCGGTGCGTCGCCGACACAAGCCGCACGTCCACGGCCATCGAGGACGACGCCCCCACCGGCGTGACCCTGTGCTCCTCAAGGACCCTCAAGAGCTTGGCCTGGAGCTCCAGCGGCAGCTCGGCCACCTCATCCAGAAAGAGCGTCCCTCCGCTGGCCTGCTCGAAGATCCCGCGCCGATCCCGGACCGCCCCCGTAAACGCCCCCTTGACGTGCCCGAAGAGCTCGCTCTCAGCCAGCGAGGGCGTCAAGGCCGCGCAGTTGATCGCCACGAAGGGGCCTTCTCGCCGATCGCTCTCGGCGTGCACCGCCCGCGCCAGCAGCTCCTTGCCCGTCCCGCTCTCCCCGCGGATCAGGACGCTGGCCTGCGTCTCGGCCACATTGCGGCAGGTCTCGAAGACCCTGTGCATCGCCGGGTCCGCGCTCACCAGCCCGTGAAAGACCACCACCCCTTCCTGCACCTCCCTCGGCAACCTCGGCGCGCCCTCGTCCGGCACCAGCACCTCGATCCCGCCCGCAAAGGCCCCCTGCTCGTCGAAGAAGGCCCGACCCGTCTTGCGGAGCCTGACCGAGGCGCCGTCCGCCCGGAAGAGCACCATCGGCACGTCCTCCACCCGCCCATGCAGCGCGATCCCGCACCCCACCATGCACCGCTCGCACCGGTTCGACTTGAGGCAGTGCTGGCCCAGCACCTCGCCGGCCTCGAAGCCCAGCAGCCGCTCGGCACCCCGGCTCCAGTACACGACGCTCCTGTCCCGATCCACCGCGAAGACCACGGCGTCTCGACACGCCCCGGCCAGCGCCCCGAAGGCCTCCTCCGCCCCGACCTCCCCCAACCAGCGACCCAGCGCCTCACCCCCCGCCACGACCCGCCCCATCCCCACCTCCCCCGCCCCACCCTTGAGACAGATTGAAACATCCTGAAACAACACTGAAACACCACTCGCCAGTATGACACAAAACGTTTCAAAACATGAAACAAACGCCCCACCCAACGGGCCGACCTCGACAAACACATTTAAAAACAATATCTTACAACACAAGCCGGTTCTGGCACGGCGCCTGCTTAAGAGAGCGTCGTGAACAAGGGACGACCCTTCAAGGAGAAACTCGCCATGATCTTCCGACAGCTCTTCGATCAAGACACCTGGACCTACACCTACCTGCTGGCCGACGCCGAGAGCCGCGAGGCGGTCATCATCGACTCGGTCCGGGAGAAGGTGGAGCGCGACGCGCAGGTCATCCGCGAGCTGGGCTTGACCCTCAAGGTCGCCCTGGAGACCCACGTCCACGCCGACCACGTCACCGGCTCCGGGCAGCTGCGCGAGCTCTTCGGCGCCAGAACCCTGGTCTCGGACGTCTCCGGCGCCGAGTGCGCCGACATCAAGGCCAGGGAGGGCGACCGGGTCGCCTTCGGCCACCATGAGGTCGAGGTCCTGTCCACGCCCGGCCACACCGACGGCTGCCTGACCTTCGTCGTCCGCGACGGCGACAAGACCATGGCCTTCTCCGGCGACGCCCTCCTCGTCCGTGGCTGCGGCCGCACCGACTTCCAGCAGGGCAGCGCCGCCACCCTCTACCGCTCGGTCCGCGACAAGATCTTCGCGCTGCCCGACGACACCCTCATCTACCCCGGCCACGACTACCGCGGCCACACCGTCACCACCGTCGACGAGGAGCGCAACCACAACCCGCGCCTCAAGCGCGAGATCACCGAGGAGGCCTTCGTCCAGATCATGGACAACCTCAACCTGCCCAACCCGCGCCTGATGGACGTCGCCGTGCCCGCCAACCTGTCCTGCGGCCGCACCGCCTGAGCCCAGCCGACGCGCCGCGACCCCGCCAGTCGCCGCGCGCCCGATACGCCCGCGCACATCGCCAGACCTCGACGCGCCCGGGAAGACCCCGCGCACATCGCCAGACCTCAACGCCGCGGCCCAAGCGTGCCGCGCACCCGACACGACCCTCTGACCCAAGGAGCCGCCATGATCTCGACCCGCCCGACCCCCACCTCCGCCCGCTGGCAGGACATCAGCCCCGACGCCGCCTCCGGCGCGCTCGGCGCCTTCCGGATCGTCGACGTGCGACAACCCGATGAATTCCATGGCGATCTGGGCCACATCGACGGCGCCGACCTCGTCCCGCTGCCAGAGCTGGCCTCGTCCATCAGCGGCTGGGACCTTGAGGCGCCCCTGCTGATCGTCTGCCACTCGGGGCGCAGGGCCGCAGCGGCCTGCGACCTGCTGGTCGGCGCTGGCTTCACAGACGTCCAGAACCTCAAGGGCGGGATGGTGGCCTGGAACGCCGCCGGGCTCCCCGTCAACGCCGACCGCACCCGGCTCGGAGGCCAGCGATGATCCTCCTGCTGTCGATCCTCTCGGCGCTCATGGGCCTGACGCTGGGCCTGCTCGGCGGCGGCGGCTCGATCCTGACCGTCCCCCTCTTGCACTACGTCGCCCACGTCGAGGCCCGCGAGGCCATCGCCACCTCCCTGCTCATCGTCGCGATCACCAGCCTCGTCGTCACCGTCCAGCACGCCCGCGCCGGGCACGTCCGCTGGAAGGCCGGCGCCGTCTTCGGCGGCGTCGCCATGATCGGCGCCTACCTCGGCGGCCTGGCCTCCGCCTTCTTCTCCGGCACCTCCCTCCTGCTCCTCTTCGCCGGCATCATGGTCGCCGCAGGCGTCGCCATGCTCCGGCGCCGCCCATCGCCCGACCAGACCGCTGCTCCGCGCCCACCCTCGCTCGTCAAGGCCGCCGCCGAGGGCCTCATCGTCGGCGCCGTCACGGGGCTGGTCGGCGCCGGCGGCGGCTTCCTCGTCGTCCCCGCCCTCGTCCTGCTCATGGGACTGGACATGCGCTCGGCCGTCGGCACCTCCACCCTCATCATCGCCATGAAGTCCTTCGCCGGCTTCGCCGGCCACGCCTCCCACGTCCAGCTCGACTACGAGCTGGCGGCCCTCATCACCGCCTTCGCCGTGGCCGGCTCCTTCGTCGGCGCCGCCCTCGTCAAGCGCATCGACCCCGCGAAGCTCCGCAAGGGCTTCGGCGTCTTCGTCCTGATCATGGCCGCCTTCATCTTCTTCCAGGAGGCCCCGGCCTGGCTCCTCGACGCGCTCTTCGTGACCCGCTGGCCCTTCTGGGCCGGGGGCCTCGCCATCGGCGGCTTCGTCCTGCTCTTCCTGCTCTCCACCGGCAAGCCCCTCGGCGTCTCCACCGGCTTTCAGGACGCCTGCGAGGCCCTCACCGACGCCTCGGCGCGCCGCTCCTGGCGCCTGCCCTTCATCGGCGGCCTCATCGGCGGCGGGCTCGTCGCCGCCCTCCTCGGGGGCCTGTCCCCCACCTGGGCCATGGGCGCCTTCGACGCCACCTTCGGCGACTCCATCGCCCTCAAGGCCGCCGTCTTCACCGGCGGCGGCGTCCTGGTCGGCTTCGGCGCTCGCCTCGCCGGCGGCTGCACCTCCGGCCACGGCATCGTCGGCATGGCACAGCTCGCCCCCTCGTCCATCATCGCCACGATCTCCTTCATGATCGCCGGCTTCGCCACCACCCACATCCTGCTCAACGCGCTCGGAGCCTGAATCATGAGACAATCCTTGATCTTCCTGGCCTTCGGCGCCCTCTTCGGCTTCATCCTCTCGCGCGTCGGCGCCACCGACTACGACGCCATCGTCGGCATGTTCGCCCTGACCGACCTTCACCTGATGGGCGTCATCGGCAGCGCCGTCCTCGTGGCGGGCGTCGGCCTCCGCCTGCTCCGCCGCCGGAGGCCGACGCTGGCCGCCCTGGCCTCCATGACCCCCAAGCCCCGCAAGGCCGGCAATGTCGTCGGCGGGCTCCTCTTCGGCGCCGGCTGGGCCATCACCGGCACCTGCCCCGGCACCGTCATGGCGCAGCTCGGCGAAGGCAAGATGGTCGCCCTCTTCACCCTGACCGGGATCCTGATCGGCGCCGCCCTCTACCAGCGCCTCGGCCACGGCGTCGAGCGCGCCCTGACCCCCGCCCCCCGCGACGACGCCGCCCACCAGCACGTCTGAGCGCGCCGCTGGACAAGGCCCGCCCCCTTGCGAGAGCATGAGGGCCAGGTGGGGCGCCCCTCGACGCCACACGCCAACCCGGAGGATGATGATGCGCGCGATGACCTCCGCGACGACCTCTGCGATGACCTCTTCGAGGGTCATCGCGCTGGCGCTGATCGCCGGATGCCAGGCCCTCCCCGTCGCCCCCGACCCGCCTCCGACAACAAAAAACACGAGCGATATCAAGCCCATAGCCGACACAATCGGCAACCCGGCCGATCCGCGCAGCGGCGAGATCGCCGCGGGCCAGTACCACCTCGCCTTTGAGGTGTCGATCGAGAGCTCCTGCTCGCAGTCCTGGGATCTGACCACCCACGCGGGGGCGGCGACCTTGACGATCGCGCCGGACAGGAGCGCGCGGCTGGAGCTGCGCGTGGTCAACCACAGCGTCGGCCCCGACTACGATTCTTGGCGCTGGGCCGGGGGCAGCGACCCGGTCCTGTGCGTCTGGCTCGGATCCCTGGAGGCGGATCGGCTGCGCCTGGAGGTCCAGGGGCCGCCCTCGGAGGCCCACTACACCTGCCAGACCCGATCTGGCGAGGTGGCGCAGGAGGGCTTCGAGGCGCGCTGTCGGCCGGGAGAGGCGGCGGGGGCGGTGTGGTGCGAGGGGGAGCCGGGCCTGCCCTGGCTGATGGCGCTGATGGCGCGGAGGCGGCCGCTCGCGCTGGGGCCGGCGGGCGGCGAGGTGGCGCGCTACTTTGAGGGCGACAACCTGATCGAGGGCGAGCTGATCGCGCCGGGGGGTGCGGCGACCGAGGGCGCGCCCTGAGCAGCTGTCCGCAGTCGTGTTGAGCGCTGTCGAGTCCGTGTCGATCGTGGTCTGATGCTTCGATGAAGGTATCAGAACAACCGCGCAGGGTTACTGAGCGCCTCTACATCTTGGTGAGCAGGAGTTTGGCGATGAGGGGGTCGGCCATGATCTGCTTGAGGTGTGGGTTGGGGGACGAGACGAGATCCTGGGCCATGGTGTAGCGGATGTCGTTGGGCAGGAACTCCATCTTGATGAAGTCGCGCACGTTGGCCAGCTGCTGCTTGTCGAGCTTCGCGTGGCCGAGGGCGAGGTGGTTGACGAGGCGGGTGCAGAGGGTCGCCAGGATGTCGACGCGCAGGGCGCGGCCCTCGACGACGGCGCGGATCGGGCCTTCGACCTGTCGCTTGAAGTCCTTGGCCTCGCAGATCTCCTGGGGGGTGATGAGCTTGCCGAGCTTGTGGTTGACGAAGGTGATGAAGGCCGTGGCGGTGGCTTCGTCGAGGCAGGAGTCGGCCAGGATGCGCACGAGGCCGAGCTGGGCGTTGAGGTCGTCGATGGAGCGGATGGTTTCGAAGAACTGCACGAGGGTGCGGGGGGTGGTGCGCTGCCCGGTGATGATCTCGGGGTAGGTCAGCACGAAGTTGATCCCGCGCTGATCGACGCCCTCGCGCTCGGCCCAGCGCGCCCAGGCCTTGACGTCGAGCTCCAGGGTGATGTGCATCATCCGGGTGAGCATGGCGTCGTCCATGGGCGTGACGGAGTAGTCGCCGCCGTCGGGGTTGGCCGTCAGGAGGATCTGCCAGCGCGGCGGCAGGCGCCAGCTGACCAGTTCGAAGTTCTGCAGGAGCTGCATGATCCCGCGCAGGATCCGGTCGTCGGCGCGGTTGACGTCGTCGATCAGGAGGATGCCGGGGCCCTCCTCGGTCGGCACCCACTCTGGGGCGCGGAAGCGCGTCACGCCGCCCTCGATGGAGGGCATGCCGACCAGATCGCCCATCTCCTCGAACTGGGCAGGGGCGATGTAGGCCCACTTGAAGCCGCCGCGCGCCGCGATCTGGGCGCAGATCTCCGTCTTGCCGATCCCGTGGCGGCCCCAGACGCAGACGGGGGTGCGGCGCTTGCCGCGCGACTCTTGATCGAGGTTGGCCTTCAGGACGTGCTCGACGAAGGCGATGAGCTCATCGGCCTTGGTCTTGGTGCCGTACCAGGTGTAGCTGTGCTGGCTCATGGGGGGTCCTTCGTCGGGGTGCAAGGAGGAGCGCGCTCAAAGGGCGATGCGGAGCTTTCGCCCCTGGAGGGTCTGCCAGCGCGGGTCCTCGTCGGGGATGCCGCGCTCTGAGATGAGCCAGAGGATGGGGCATCGGCTGAGGACCTGCGGCTCGGGGGCGTAGCCGTCGGTGAAGTAGATGACGCCGTCGGGGCGGTAGACCTCGTTGGCAAAGAGGATGGGCGGATCAAAGAGGGTGCCGCCGCCGCCGGAGACGAGGGAGGGCAGCCGGCCCCGGTAGGGGGTGATCGCGTGGATGGCGCAGTCGCACTCGACGACGACGACCTCGGCGCCGCGCGACCAGATGTGGTGGACCTCGGAGAAGAAGCGCCGCAGCTCGCCCTCGACGACGCTGCCGGAGGTGTCGACGACGGCGAGGATCTTCTGGCGGCGGCGGACCTTGACGCCGGGGGTGGTGCCGTAGCGCTTCGACGGGCGACGGACGGTGTTCTTGAGCCAGGTCCGGCGGCTGCTCTCGGCGAAGAGGCGCAGCGCCCGCCGCCAGTCCAGGCGCGGCGCCAGCGCCTCCATCAGGTCGTCCAGGTATCGGCGCAGGCTCGCCGGCAGCGCGCCGAACTGATCGGACTTGATCCGGCGCACGCTCTGCTGGATGACCCCGTCGAGGATCTGATCGACGATCCGCTGCTCGGCGCGCGGCATCCGCGCGAAGTCCTCCCAGAGGCCATGATCGTCGAGCGCGAGGCGGGCCGAGGCCAGCAGGCGGGAGAGCGCGTCCCCCTGGGGCGCGGCGGCCCCTTCGCCGCCCTCCTCCGCAGCGCCAGCGGCCGCCGCGACCTGGCCTTTTGCGCCGTAAGTAACTGCCACCGCTTGACTTTTAGAACCAACCCCGCCCTCGGGATCGCCGCCCCCGACCGCCTCGCCGCCGCCCGGCGCTCCGGCGTCCTCGGATGGCAGGGAGGGCGCCTCTTGCTCGGCGGCGGCCGCGTCGGTCTGCTGGAGGTGGTCGAGCAGCGCCTTGTAGTAATAATCGACGCCCTGGAGGGGTTCGAGGGGGATCGATGAGAGGCGCTGGAGGGTGACGGCGTCGGGCGGGAGCTGCTCAGGGGAGAGGTACTGGTTGACGACCAGATCGGCGGCGATCCAGAAGAGCCGGCGGTGCAGGAAGGCCTCGGCCCTCAGGATGTGCTTGAAGATCAGGTGGAGGACCTCGTGCTTGATGGCCCCCAGGCGCAGCTCCAGCGTGCCGAGGTCGTCCCAGTGTCGGGGGTTGATCACGAGGCGGACCATCTGGGCGCTGTCATCTCTGGAGAGGCCCGTGGTCGCCGCCCTGCCGCTGACCTCCTTGATCAGCCCGGCCAGGACGTGGCCGTAGAAGGGCTCCTGGAGCAGCAGCTTGATCGTAGCGCGCGAGAGGTCGTCGTGGATCGTCGCGGTCATGGTCCGTGTGGCGCAGAGCGCCCGGATCAAATCGCGGTGACACCGTATACAACGTGGTCGCCGCGATTGAATCGGGCGTCAGGGATCAGCGCGAGTAGATGTTCTGGTGGTCGATCTGTTGCTGCGTGAGCCCGTCGACGATGGCGCACCCCGGGATCTCGGCGCGGACCTCGGGGGGCACCTCGATGTTGACGAAGAGGTGGCCGCCGTCGCGGTTGCCCTGGATGTCGAGGTGCTTGAGGCCCTTCATGAACTTGATCTGCGGGGGGAGCGCCTTGAACTGGTTTCGGCCGATGCGGAGCGTCTCGAGCTTGTCGAGCTTGAGGATGGCGTCGGGCAGCTCCGAGAGCATGTTCCCGGTCAGATCGAGGGTCTTGAGGTTCTTGAGCCCGGCGATGTCTTCGGGCAAGGCCCCGAAGCAGCCCCAGGAGGCGTCCAGCGCGGTCAGCTCGGTCAACTCGAAGAGCTCGGCCGGGAAGACCTCCGGGCTGTAATAGGAGTAGGCGTTGTCGTAGGAGGGCCGGTAGCGCGGGGACGACAGATCGTGGTAGTTGAGCGCGCCGTCCTTGATGTGCTCGCGCAGGACTTCGAGCTTGACCGCTTTGGAGCCGGCCTCCATCACGTAGCTCAGGCCGTAGCCATGGCGCTTGCGCAGGAAGCGGGCCACGGCGATCCAGTCCATGCCCTCGATCTCGAAGCGGCTGTGCTGGTGAAGCGACATCCGGGTGTTCCGCTCGGCCTTGTCGCCTGAATAGCCGAGCTTGGAGCGCTCGGCGGTGGCCTTGTTCAGGGCCTCGGAGCCGTAGCGCTTGATGAGCTTGCGGGCCTCGGCGCGCAGCTTCGCGTCGTCGGACTCCCTGGCGACGAGGAAGATGGCCGTGGTCGCCTCCACGGGCAGGCCGCCGGTCTTGATCAGCGACAGGCCCAGGGCCGTGTTGGCCGGGTCGTCGTTGAGGAGCATCTCGGAGATGCTCTCGGCGTGGGAGGCCACCGCCTCGTCCTCGGTGTCCATCAGGAAGAGCTCGTCCTTGAGCTGCGCGACGACGAAGGCCTCCATCTCGTCCTCGGACAAGGTGGTGAAGGCGCGGCCGTCGAGGCCGTCGAGCTCCTTGGGGCTCGTGCCGACGACGATGTGCGTCGTCGCCTCGGTGACCGAGGGGGTGTAGGCGATGCCGGCCTCCTTGAGCTTCTCCTTGACCTCGGTCTTCTTCAGGCGCGTGTTGCCCAGGATCGTCACCGAGGCCCCGGCGGCCAGCGGCGCCCCTGCGCTGCGGGCGTTGATGGCCTTCAGGGCGGCCTGGCACATCTCGGGGTAGCTGCCGTCGAGGGCCTCGAAGAGCTGGCTGAGGGAGGCCGCCGCGAGCCTGTCGGCGTCCGCGTCGACGATGGCGAAGAGGCGCTGGCGCTTGCCGGCCTCCGTCCCCCTGGTCTTGCGCAGGAAGTTCCACAGCAGATCCCGCTCGGCGCCGCGCCCGTAGCGCGGCACGCCCTCGGCGCGCTCCAGGGACGGCATGGCGAAGATCAAGTAGGGGAAGTCCTTGATCTTGCTGTTGGAACCCATCACCAGCCGCTTGAGCGCGGAGAGCTTCGCGAAGCTCTCCGGCAGCGCCGCGAGCTTGTTGCCGTTGATCTTCAGCAGGGTCAGCCCGGGCAGCTTGTCGAAGTCGTCCGGCAGCGTCTCCAGCGCGTTGCTGGACAGATCCAGCTCCTTGAGGCCGGCCTCTTCGAAGACCTCCGGGGGTACCCGCGTCAGCCCCATCCTGGACAGGTTCAGGCGCTTTGACGCCACGCGGGCCTTGATGATCGCTCGCCGGAGCGCGGCGCTCCCCCCCTGCAGGGCTTGCCCGATGCGCGCCTCTCCCAGCTCCTCGACGATGAACCCGGCCACCCAGGCCGGGAGATCCGGCTCGCCCTGCAACGCGTTGATCGCGCTCAAGAAATCCTCGTCCCCCGATCGAAGCTGGTTTTTAAGTTCGTCCATGTCCTCCCTCTCTCCCTTCCTCAAGGCTCGCGCCCTGCTCGACGGCCAGGGGCGAGATCGATTTTGGCGACCAGCGGACCTTGATCCTGATCGGCGCTCGCCTGCGACGGGCTTTTGCGACGAGGGGCGCTCACCCTGGCGGCGCCCCGACGACTGGGAGATCCAGGCGCGAGGGGTAGGCCGGCCCGCGCAGGATCCTGATCGCCCCGAGCGCGCGGGGCTCTCCGAAGTTGTCTCGATCGGCGCCGGCGAGGGTCAGGCGGATCGCGGCGCCGGCCTCGACTCTGTATGACACAGGCAGGAGATCGACGACAACCTCGGCGACCTCCCCGCGGGCGAGCGGGGCGGCGTCGGCGCGCCGAAAGCTCCGGTAGGGGGCCGGGGAGCGGTAGGGCGGCGGCGAGGTGGTCAGGGCGCGGTGGGAGAGGCGCAGCATGCCCTCGGAGATGGCGATGATGGAGCCGTCTGGGCGCAGGGCGTCGAGGTAGACGAAGAGGTCGCCGTCCTCGGCCTCGGCGCTCAGGAAGAGGCGCGCGACGGGGTGGCCGGTGATCTCGACGGGGTGGGCCAGCGGCGCGGTGGACCACGCGGGCAGGCCGCGGCTCTGGCGGGCGCGGTCGGGGTAGCCGATGAAGGCGTGGGGGCCGACGTAGGAGCGCCACCGGCTGCAGGCGCCCGTCGTGTGGTCGACGGGCAGGGCGCACTCATCGGCGCCGTCCTCGGAGGGGTCCAGGGGGCTCAGGCGCCGCGAGGGCGCCAGGAAGAGGGGCTGGGGGCGCGACTCGGGCGGCGGCCACGTCTGCGCCGACTTCCAGCGCTCCTCGCCCATGGTGAAGTAGCGCACGGGGGGCTCCGGAGCGCCGACCCCGCCGCGCAAGTGCCTGTCGAAGAAGGCGATCAGCGCGCCCTCGTGGTCGAAGTCGGAGAGGCGGGCGGCGCCGTGAGGGCTGGCGTTGAGGCGGCCGCCGTGCTCCCAGGGGCCGAGGATGAGGCGCGAGCCGGGGTTGTCGACGTTCAGGAAGCGCTTGACGGCGCTGTGCTGGTAGGCCCCGTCGAGCCAGCCGCTGAAGCTGAAGATCGCGGCGCCGGAGTCCTTGAGGGCCTTGAGGTGGCTGTGGGGGCTGAAGCGGCCCGGGCTGCCCTCGACGGCGCTCCACTCGGGGCGGGCGTCGAAGCGCTCGGTGCCGGGGACGAGGTCGTCGCGGTGGGAGATGAGCTGGGCCTGGGCGTGGACGTCGTGGTTCTCGAGGTGGTCCCGCAGGGCGGCGGCCAGCGACTCGCCCCGGGCGTCGTCGTCGACGGAGCGGATGCCTGCGCCGAGGTGCCGCCCGAGGCGCGCGACGAGGCGCTCGGCGGCGTGGGGGTCGAGGCGACGGGTCAGGGTCAGGGCGCGGGGCAGGCGGGGGTCGGCGCTGCCGGCCGCGATCCCTTGCAGGACGAGGCGCGCGACGAGGCCGAGGACCTGGTGGTACTGATCTCTGTCGAGGGATCTGTTGAGATCGTTCCAGGTCTGGGTGAACCAGCGCAGCGGCACGCCGCCGGGCGCCATGACGTCGGTGAAGACGTCAAAGAGGGAGAAGCGCGGCGCGATGGCCTTGAGGGCGGGGTGGTGGCGGGTCAGCAGCAGCTCGGCGGCGGTGCCGGCGTAGGAGATGCCGGTGGCGCCCACGGCGCCGCTGGACCAGGGCTGGGCGGTGATCCAGTCCACGACGCGGGCGCCGTCGTCGATCTCGTCCGGCGACCACGGGCAGGGCTGCGAGCCGCCGGAGGCGCCCGAGCCGCGCACGTCCACGTCCACCCAGGCGAAGCCGGCCTCCAGGAAGCGCCGCCGGGTCTGCCGCAGCGCGTCGAGGGAGGGCTCAAGGAAGCGGGCGGCTCTGGAGCGGACGGCCACCGCGCGGAAGTAGCGCGTCTGATGGAGGATGGCCGCGAAGGGGCCAGGGCGCCGCGCCGGCAGGTGGACGTCGACGGCGATGCGGACGCCGTCGGGCATGGTCAGGTAGATCGAGGATCGCGCGCTCATCGTCAGGCCCCCCTTCGTGGCCGGCGAAGATCCCACGAAGCGGCCCGCCGCGCAATCCGACGCGCCCAGGAGGCGCGATGGCGCAATCCAGCGGACTGGTCCACAATGGGGCCAGGGCTCTCTTCCAAGGAGTTGCGATGACCCCTCCACGCGCCCTCGACGCGCGGCCCTTCGGCCTATCCCTTCTTGTGTCTGGGCTGGCGGTGGCGATGGCGGCCCTGGCGATGGCGGCGCGCTTTCTGAGCGACATCGCCGCAGACGTCGTGCCGCCTGCGCCAGAGGGGGCGCTGTGGCGAGAGCTGGAGTACAACGCGGGGCCGTCGGCGATGTTGCTGATCTTCGGGCTGCTTGCGCTCGACGCGGCGCGTGTCGCCGGCGGACCTCGCCCGCAATGGGCGGGCGCGATCCAGGTCGTCGCCGCGGCGACCGGCGCCTTGGCCGCCCTGACCTCGACGGCGGGCCTGCTGCTCGACCTCGACGTCATCGGGCGGACCGCCGCCGACACCGCCATGGCCCTGACCTTGATCGCCATGACGCTCGCCGGGGGCGCCGCGCTCGGGCGAGCGCGGCGGCTGCTGGAGCCGCCGTGGATCTGGTGGGGGGCGGCCTCGCTGGGCGCGCTGTCGCTGATGGCCTTCACCGCAGCCTACGGCCTGGAGGACGCGCAGGTCTTCTGGCTCCTCGTGGCCGCCTACCCCGCAGCGATGGCCGTCTGCACGACCACGTATGGAGAGGCAGGCCGCCCCTCGGCGGCGGCGCGGATCGCGACGGCCTTTGGCACGGTCCTGGGGGCGCTGTGCGCCGGGGGCCTGATCGCGGCGCTGCTGAGCGACGATCGGGTCCTCGTGCTGTCCTTCTTCTACCTGCTGATGATGGCCGCGCTGCTCAACCTCGTGGCCATCGGCGCGGCGATGCTCGGCGCGGCCAGGAGGACGCCGGATCCTGGAGCCTGGGGGCTGGCCCTCGGCGGCGTGGTCCTGCTGATCTCGGCCATGCTGCCCTCCTGGTCGCCGGACTGGATCCCCGAGCGCCGCGACTGGTTCCAGCGCGCCGGGATGATCCCCGCGCAGGCCTTCCTCGGCGTCTTCCTCGTCACCATCGCCGGGTTGATCCGGCTGCTCAGGCGCCACGACCCCAGAGGCGGCCCGCCGCGCCTTGCGCCCTGGTTCTTGCTCGTGGCCGCCTTCGCCTTCCTCGCCCTGGACAACCTCAAGGGCCTCCTGTCGAGCTACGACGTCTTCATCAACCACCAGATGGATCGCCCCGCGATCATCCTGCACGGGCGGATCGCCTCCGCCTCCGCCCTGCTCTACCTCGCGCTCCTGGGCGCGCTGGCCCCTTCGTGGTGGCGCGCCACCCTGGATCTGCTCAAGCGCAGCGCCCCTGAGCCCGGTTGAGACCCCGGAGCCGCGAAGGCGCTCCAAATCCGCCCATTGAGGACAGAGGCGCTTTACCATCACGCCAGAGTCATGCGATAGGTAGAGTGTATAACCTCGTTGGAGGATCCCCATGATGGACAAGGAGATCGATCTGAACCTGCTCCAGGTCCTTGAGGCGGTGCTGGAGACCGGGAGCGTGACGGAGGCCGGCGAGCGCCTGGGCCGCAGCCAGCCGAGCGTCAGCCGCAGCCTCGCGAAGCTCAGGGCCCATTACGGCGATCCGCTGCTCGTGCCCCAGGGCCGCGCGCTGATGCCGACGCCCTTCGCCCAGGGCCTGCGCGCCTCGCTCGGCGAGGCGATGGCGTCGATACGGCAGGTGGCCGCCTCAAGGCTGGCCTTCGATCCGGCTGCGGACGAGGCGCGCTTCGCCGTGGCGCTCTCGGACGAGGTCGCGCCCGTCCTGGCGGCCTCGCTGATCGGACAGGCCCTGAGCGCGGGCCCTGGCGTGCTCATGGAGCTGCGGCGGCTCGCCCTCGACCCCGCCCACGAGCTGCTCCAGGGAGCGCTGGATCTGGCGGTCGGGTCCGGCGATCTGCGGGCCGACTGGGAGGCGCGCGGCCTCGTCGTCCAGCGCCTCTACGCCGACCGCCTCGTCATCGCGCTCGCCGTCGATCACCCCTGCGCAGGTGGCGATCCGCTCAGCGCCGAGGCCGTCGCGGCGCTGCCGAGGCTGGAGGTCGCCGCGCCGGATCAGCGGCCCGCGGCGCTGGGCCAGTGGGGGCCGGTCGCGGCGCGGGTGGAGCAGCTTGAGCCCGCCCTGCGCGCCGTCGCCACCACCCGCCTCGCGATCATCGCGCCCGAGCGGCTGCTCGACAAGCTCGATCTGGGCAAGTCGCTCTGGCGCTCCCCGCTGCCCGAGGGGGCCGGGGCGATCACCGTCGTGATGGGGTGGGCGCCGACTCGCCGCCAGGACGACCGGCACCGCTGGCTGCGCGAGCTGCTGCGCGCCTCGGCCGAGTGGTGAGCCGCCCCCTCGACTCAGACCCCCAGGGGTCGGCCGCCGAGGCTCTTGATGCGCAGCTTGAGGCGCTCGCGGCGGCCTTGAGGGGCCGGCGGGTCGTCGCCTTGACCGGCGCAGGGTGCAGCACCGAGTCCGGCGTCCCCGACTACCGCGGCCCCGAGACGCGCCGCCGCGCCAGAAACCCCATTCAATTCCAGGACTTCCTGCGCGACCCCGAGGCCCGCAGGCGCTACTGGGCGCGCAGCGTCGCGGGCTGGGCGCAGATCGACGCGGCGGCGCCCAACGACGCCCACCGGGCGCTGGCCGCGCTCGAAGGCAGCGGCGCCCTGCACGGGCTGATCACCCAGAACGTCGATCGCCTCCACCACAAGGCCGGCAGCCGCCGCGTCGTCGAGCTCCACGGCGCGATGGCCGAGGTCGCCTGCCTGAGCTGCCGCGCCGTCGAGCGCCGCGAGGTCCTTCAGCGGCGCCTCCTCTCCCTCAACCCCGACTGGCAGGTCCGCCGCGCCGAGATCGCCCCCGACGGCGACGCCGAGGCCCCCGACGCCGACGTGGCCGCCTTCCGCGTCGTCGGCTGCATGGCCTGCGGCGGCGTCCTCAAGCCCCGCGTCGTCTTCTTCGGCGAGAACGTCCCCAGGCCCGTCTACGACGACGCCCTCGCGCTGATGGCCGAGGCCGAGGCCCTGCTGGTCGTCGGCACCTCGCTGGCCGTCTACTCGGGCTACCGCTTCGTCCTCCAGGCCGCCGAGGCCGGCATCCCCGTCGGCATGATCAACCTCGGGCCGCCCCACCGCGGCGGCGAGCTGGCCCAGGTCTTCATCGACGGCCACGCCGGGGTCATCGCCCCGCTGCTCGCCGCGCGCCTGCGCCCCTGAGCGCCCACCAGGGCAATCGCAAGGTCGACTTCGATGGTGGGTAAGGGGGTGGAGTGCGGGGGACGGGGGGTAGAGTGTGCGATCTCGACGTGCGCGTCATCGAAGTCGACTGGCCGATCCGCCGTGCCCGAACCGCGAGCGCGGCGGCCAGCGCCAGGATCGCCCACGCCTCCCCCCACGGGCGCCGCCCGCCGCGGCTGGCCGCAGCGCACCCGCCGCCCTCGCCTCCCGCGCCTGGCTCCTCACCCTGCGCCTCGGGCTCCGAGCCGCCCTGCTCGGGCTCGCCGGCCTCGGGATCGGCCTCAGGCTCCGGCGCCTGCTCCGGGATGACGCACCCCGAGGTGTCCAGCGCGCAGCCCTCGTCGCACGAGAGCGCCCCCTGGCTGCCCGGCACCGCCGCTCCGCACGACGACTCGCCCAGATCCTCCCCGTCGCACGCCTCCCCCTCGTCCCGCACCCCGTCCCCGCAATGGTGGCAGCCCGAGGCGTCCAGGGCGCACTCCCGGGTGCAGACCACCCGGCCCTGGTGGAAGCCGAGGAAGCGGCACGACTGCCCGCCCGTGTCAAAGCCGTCGCACGCCTCCCCCTCCTCCCGCACCCCATTGCCGCACAGCCGACAGCCCGAGGTGTCAAAGAGGCACCGCTCCCCGCACGCCAGCACCCCAGCCTCGAAGCCGACGCTCTGGCAGGTCGCCCCGCCCAGCGCCTCGCGATCGCATTGCTCGCCCTGCTCCAGCGCCCCGTCGCCGCACCCCTCCCGGACAGGGACGCTTCGCGGATCGCCAGGGTTCGCCGCGATCCCCCCAGGATCGGGGTCGCCAGGGCGCCAGACGCCCTCCGGATCGCCGAGCTCATCGCCGTTGGTGAAGCCGTCCCCATCCGAGTCTATCGCGAAGACCTCCGCCCAGACCGCCCCGTGGCCCCCGAAGTCATCGCCAAAGTCATTGCGACGGCCTCCGCCGATCGGGTTGACGTGGCAGGTCAAGCACTCGAAATCATTGGGGATCAGGCTCACATAGCTGGGGCGCGCCGACGCCGCCGACGCCACCCCGAGCGCCCCACAGGCCGCCACCAGCGCCAGCCCTGCCCTCATCCCTCTCCCCCTCTCCCTCATCGCGCCTCCCTGATCTGCCTTGCGCCTGCCCGCCAGAGACGCCGAGGTCGCCTCAGAGCGGGCGAGGTCCGCTTTGGCCTCGCGCCTGCCCGCGAGGAGACACCCCCGACGCGCCGCTGTTAAAGATCAGCATGGCCTCCCTGGCAAGGCAGGTCCAGCGCGCTCTGGCCAGGTGCCCGGCTGAAGGCTTTGGCTGGAAGACCTCGTGAACCTTGAGGCCCTGTCCAGGCTCGATGGGAGGCCTCGGCGAGCCCACGGCGCTGGCTGCCCCGTGGGCTGGCCTCGGCGGGCCAAGGCGCTGGCCGCCGAGGGTGTGACAAGATGCCGATGAGGGTGAGGCATGAACGCCGCACTGAGGCGGCGCCCCCACTCTGGCGAGGAAGCTCGATCCCGATGGCGTCGAGATCCCTGATCCCCAAGGCGCTGGCACGCGGCGTGCTCTGTCCAGTGACGGCGCCAAGAGCCTGCATCACGGAGTGGACATGGAAGCGACCCCCATCCCCCTGCCCCTCAACCTCCCCTTGAAAGTCGGCGCCTTCTGCCTGGCGCTCGCCGCGGCGGGCTGCGTGGGCGGCGAGATGGACGGCGAGCGCGGCGAGCGCGGCGGCGCGCTGATCAACGGCGAAATCACCAACGAGCGCCCCGAGATCGGGGACATCGGCGGCTGCACCGCCACCCTCATCCGACCCAACCTCGTCATCACCGCCGCGCACTGCATGGGCTACTCCTCTCGCCCAAACCCTGGCAACTACTCGACTTTCAACGTCCAGATGGCCAACGGCGGGCAAGAGTCCTACAGCGTGCGGCGGATCAAGGTGTTCTCCGGCGATCTGGGCGACAGGGACGTGGCGCTGCTGCAGCTCTCCAGCAGCGTGCCGTCGAGCGTGGCCGTGCCCACCCGCGTCTCGGATCGAGGGCCAGATCCGAACGAGGAGGTGACGATCTTCGGCTACGGGTGCACGGATCGGTGGAACCAGGGGGGCGGTTACACCAAGCGCAAGGCGACCTTCAGCTACGGCAACAGCAGCCACCTGTGCCCCGGTGACTCGGGCGGCCCCTTCGTCCTGGGTGTGGACGGGCCGGTCTTCGGCATCAACAGCGGCTATTATACGGGCGACGGCGAGGACATCTTCGGCTTCCCCTGGTCCATCAAGCAGGAGCTGGAGGCGCAGCTGCGGCAGTGGGAGGAGCTGGATGGCGATCCGGTGACTCGGCGCAAGATCCAGATCACCAACTCGACGGGCCGCCAGCTCTGGGCCAGGTGCAACCACGAGGACAGCGTGACGTGCTCGTGGTGGACCTTGATCCAGCCGGGCCAGACGACGTGGCTGGCCGCCGAGGACGACGCGCTGATGATCGACAACGACGAGTTCGGCGGGACCTGGGTCTACACCGAGGTGCTGGCCGACGGGGAGAACGTCACGGTCTACGACAACCCCGAGCACCCCCTCTACCCGCCGGGCGAGATCCCGGAGGCCGATCCTGAGCCCTTGCCCGATCCGACCCCGGACCCGGAACCGGACAACGACCCTGCGCCCGATCCTGGCGAGGGCGACGACAACCCCATCGGCGACCCTGGCGATCCCAACGACCCCATGCCCGCGCCCGACCCCCCGCCCGACGGCGACGCCCCCGGCTCTGAGTGGGTGGACAACGGCGAGGCCGGTCAGGCCTGGGTCGACGATGAGAGCCTGGGCTGGATCGACGAGACGCCGACGGTGGAGAACCGCGCGGCCTGCGCAACCCCCTCGCGCGGCGCGCCAGTCCAGCGCGCGCCCCTCATCCTGCTGCTCCTGCTCCCCTTGCTGCCCCTGCTTCGGCGCGTCGGCGAGCGCTGATCGCTGATCTCCTCCCCTTGCTGCGCCGCCCCGGCGTCGGCCACTCTCCTCGAAGCCCTTGATCTTGCACACATTTATGGATTGGCGCGCGCCTGGAGGGGCAGGCCGCAGGGGCCTGCTGCGGGATCATGAGCCGCGTGGGGCGGGTCGACAGGGCGGCGAGGCGGGGGGGGGAAGCCTGGAGGGTGGGGCTTGCGCGACGATCTCGGCGTGGGCGTCGGGATCAGAAGAGGGTCGGCTTGAGGGAGGGGGGGAGCAAGGGCGAGGGGGTCGAGGTGGTGCAGATCCAGCACATGTGGGCGGCGCGGGTGATGGCGACGTGGAGCAGGTGCCTGGAGTCGCTGGTTCTTGGGAAGGTGGTGTCGTCGACGTCGACGACGACGACGTAATCGAACTCAAGGCCCTTGGCCTGGACGATGTCGGTGACGTCGATGCCGGGGGTGAAGGAGAAGTCCTGGTCGGCGACGCGCCGGACGCGGATGAGCTCGGCGCGGGCCAGGGCCTCGTAGATGGCGTCGGCCTGCCGGGGGTAGCGGGCCAGGATCGCGACGTTGGCGTCTGGCTCGTTGAGCATGAGGTCTTCGAGGCGATCGAAGAGCATCGTGGTCATCTCGCCGGCGTTGGCGAAGCAGAAGAGGCTCGGCGCGGGGCCGGAGCGGGGCACGAGGGGGGCCTGATCGGGGGCCAGGGGTCCGAGGACGTCCAGGGCCAGGGCCATGATCTCGGCGGTGGAGCGGTAGCTGATCTGGAGCGGCGAGATCTCGGTGTGCGGCAGTCCCAGGTGGGTCAGGACGTAGGACCAGTCCTGAAAGTCGTTGGTGCTGTCGAGGCGCTGGGCTGTGTCGCCGGCCAGGGTGATCGGGGAGCCGGGCCGGGCGGTGTGAATCAGGATCGCCAGCTCGACCGGGGAGAGGTCCTGGGCCTCGTCGACGACGATGTGGTTGTAGGCGATCGACGCGCCCTTGTCGCTGGGGAGGGGGCCGCGGCAGAGCTGCCACAGGCGCAGCAGCAGCGCCTCGTCCTCGGCGTCGATGGTCGGGACGTCGTCCTCGTTGTCGCCCCCGCCGGCGTCGCGGATGGCGTGCATGCGGCTGCACCACAGGTGGATCTCGTCAAGCTGGTCGTCGGTGTAGACGCCCGGGCTGTGGCGCGCGGCGCACTTGCCCAGCCAGCCCCGGTCGGTCAAGCTCTGGTTGAAGACCGCCAGGGGCTTGAGGCCAGGGTGGCGGGCCACCGAGTCCTCCAGGAAGCCCAGCACCGCGGCGCTCTGCTTGAAGCGCGAGACGATGGCGGGGGTCTCGTCGTTGAACACGCGGGGCAGCTTCGGGAAGGCCCGCTCGCGCAGCGGCGCCGCCCACCCGTCCCAGGTCTGGACCTGGAAGCCCTCGACGCCCAGCGCCGGCAGGACGGCGGAGATGTAGCTGGCCAGCGCCTTGCTGTAGACCAGGATGAGGGTGTTGCGGGCGTCGTAGCGCCGGGGATCTTGAAAGGCCAGGAAGGCGACGCGGTGCAGCGCCACGGTCGTCTTGCCCGAGCCGGCGCTGCCCTGGATGGCGATCAGCCCCGAGTTCGCCCGCGTGATCATCTCGAACTGCGCCGGATCGAGCAGCGAGGCGATCTCCGGCAGGTGCTTGTCCTTGCGGACAATGCGACCCTCGGTCGATCGCAGCGAGGCCCCGGAGCCGCCGGCCATCTTCGGGCGAGCCTCCGTCAGATCCACCCACTGCCCCTCGGCGGTCTTGATCCAGGTCGTCTTGCCCGTATCCACCCGCTGGAGCTGACCCTGGCGGATCGACAGCGTGCGCCGCGCCAGCACCTCGCCCTCGACCTCGTTGCCCTCGACGTGGAGTTCGAAGGCGTCGCCCTCGCGGCACTGGTAGAAGATCCGGGAGATGGGCGCGTTGCGCCAGTCGACGATCTGGATGCCCTCGCGGATCCAGGTCGACTTGCCGATGAGCACCTCCCGCCGCCGCCCGTCGTCGTCCTCAAGCCGCATGTGCCCGAAGTAGGGGTTCTGGGCGTCGATGTCCTCGCCGACGACCTTGGAGGTCTGCCGCGCGAGGATCTTGAGCATCTCCATCTGCTCGATGATCGACGCCATGTCCTCCGGCAGCCGCTCCTCGCCGAGCGACTCGCGCAGCACCTCCAGATCGCGCTGGTAGTCGGCCTGGGTCCGCACCGGGCCAGAGCGCGAGAGCGCCCGCTGGACCGTCTCCAGCAAGTGTTCCTCTTCTGTCACTGGGCTCTTCTTCGTCGAGTCGCGCATGCTCTCCTCGGGGGTTGAAGGGGCGCTCGGTGATGGCTGCTCCTGAGTTCAGGGCGGGGTAAGATAGGAGTCTGTTTCTGGCGCGTCAACCGATTTTTCACCCCAGGCCGCGCCCGACAGGCTTGCTCAGTGAAGCCTGAAGTCCTGCCGCGCCCGCCGATCGCCCCACGCTCCTCGCACCGCCCCCGTTGGGGACGGGCTCGTCGGGTGGGGCTTGGATGCGCGGGGGGGCTGCGCCCGTTGGGCGCAGGCCGGCGGGCGGACCAGGGCGGATCGCGGGGACGGATCAGCGCGTCGAAGTGGGCCTGTGGATTGGGGTTTTCACGCCCCCTGGTGTCGACCTGGGCCTTGCGGGGGCCTGCGACCGACAGGGCGCAGGCCGACCCGCGCATCCAAGCCCCACCCGACGAGCCCGCCCCGTGAGGGGCGGTGCGAGGAGCGTGGGGCGATACGCCGTCGGCACGATCGTGGCGTGGGATGCCGTGGCGTCGCGGGCCTTGGAACCTTCACTGAGCAAACCTGCCGCGCCCGAAGCGCCCCAGGCCGGCCCTCGCGCCACCGGCCACCAGCTGCGCTGGCGTCGAGCTCTGGGCCTGACGAGGGGCAGGGCTCGACCTGAGGGCCTCAGAGCGGTCATAATCACCTCGAACAGACAGAGCCGCGAGGAGCGCGCAGATGAGCGAAGAGAAGATCCAGGAGCCCGGCCCGACGACCGGCGAGGGCAAGGACGACGAGGTGGGGTCGCTGGAGGCGCCGCTGCACGTCAAGCTGGCCGCCGCCGCCCTGGCGCTGGCGGGGACCTTCACGGCCATGATCGGCGCCCAGCTCCTGCTCAGCTCCGCGGGTGGCCTGCCGACCCTGGCCAAGGTCATCGTCTCGGCCAGCCTCATCGTCGGCCTCGGGGCGATCGGGACCTCGATGGCGGTCGTCAAGGGCCGCACCTGGGGCGCCGTCCTCGGGATGGTCGAGGCCGTCCTCATCGCCGGGCTGGTCTGGGCGCCTGTCTACTATGGCTTCGTCGCCTTCTCGATGTTCGGCGGCGCCTTCTGCGGCGTCCTGAGCATCGCCCTGCTGGCCGTCAGCATCCCCGCCTGCCTCCAGATCACCAAGAACCATAAGAAGCTCATGATCTTGTAGATCGACCTCGGCGCCTCAAGGGCTCAGCTCTGCCGCAGGGATCAGGACCCGCTGGCCCGGGCTCGGCGGCGTGAAGGGCACGAAGCGGCCGTCGAACATCGCGCGCCAGACCAGCGAGGGGTCGTCGAGGCGGGCCTTGAAGGTCGCGCGGGCGGCCGAGGCGAAGCCCTCGGGGTTGTGGGCGACGATCTCGATCTGCACGTCGCTGAGGTGGACGATGGCGCCCACGGGCAGCGGATCGTCGCCGGAGCGCATGAGCTGATCGGGGGAGCGCGAGTGGAAGCCCCCCTGGGGCCGAAGCTCGATGGTGTGCGCGTCGATCCCGATCACCTCGATGTCGTAGATGCCCGAGGTCAGCTGGCGGACGCGGGCCGGCGCCGGGACCTTGCGCACCATCCGGCGGCTGACCACGGTGGCGACGCACAGATCGTTGGCGTTGACGAAGATCGCCGTCGTCCCCTCGATCGACGCGTCCTCCGGCAGGGCGTGGTCGCAGAGGTGGAATATCCCCTCCGACAGCAGCCGGATGCTCCAGGCGTTGAGCACCATCAGCGGCCCCGAGAGGCCCAGGTGCAGGATCGCCAGCGCCGCCAGCGACCAGCGCGCCGCGCGCCCTGGCCTTGGGGCCTCGGCGCGGGTCGGCACGCCGGCAGCGGCCTGGGCGTCGGAGGGCGCCGGAGCGCCCAGGGCCCCGGGCGCCCAGATCGCCCGCAGCATGTGGGCCAGCAGGCCCGCCCCGCCGAGGCCCACGAACCAGAGGGTCCGGTTGTAGGGGAAGGTCGCGCACAGCGGGATCGCGGCGAGCCCCATCCCGATGGCCCAGAAGGCGGTGTGTCGCCCCCAGCCGGCGGTGCGGTGGATCAGCGCGGCCAGCGCGACCATCGCGGCGACCCCGACCAGCGCGGCGACCGTGGCGAAGGGCGGCGGGGCGAAGTTGGACACCACCGCCGGAAAGGAGGTCCACTGATCGAAGAGCAGCAGCGGCAGGCGCTCGACGACGGCCTGGGCGAAGTCCAGGGGCGATCGCACCGGATCGATGTAGAGCCCCGAGCCCTCCACGCCGTGTCCGAACAGGTTGTAGATGACCCGCCAGACCACCACCACCGCGGCGTAGGGCGCCAGCGCACCGATCCGAGGCCCCCAGCGCCGCTCAGGGTCCAGGGTCAGCGCGTGGGCGAAGAAGAAGGCCAGCGCCCCGATCGTGGCCTCGCCGGCCAGCAGGCCCACCCCGAAGACCGCCGGCGCGGCCAGCGCCCCGGGCCGCCACCCGCCGCGCCTCCAGCGATCGTGCAGCGCGAGGGCCGCGATCCCGAAGGCCGCGCAGATCAAGGCGTTTCTGTGAGCTATCCACGCCATCGGCAGGCCGTGGGCGTCGTCCAGGGCGTAGATGAGCCCGGCCAGCCCGGCCAGCGCCCCGGCGCCCTCGATCTGCACGAAGAGCCGGTGGGCCATCGCCACCACCAGCAGGAACCACAGGAGGTTGTGGACGTGCGCCACCCAGGCTCGCCCTGGCGCCAGCGCGTGATCGAGCATGTGGGTCAGCACCGTCACGGGCCGCCACAGGTTCACGCGGACGTCCTCCGGCGTCCACCAGCTGAAAATCCCGCGCTCCTTCAAGGCCCTGTTGTGGTCCGGCACCCCGTCCATGAAGGTGAAGAGCGGCGGCAGCAGCGCCCCCTCGACGACGGCGCCTGGAGCGAAGGGGACCCCGCTCAGGAGCATCTGGTGGGCGAAGTCATCGGCGTGGAAGTCGTCGTTGAGGGTCGGCGCCGAGAACGCCAGCGCCAGCGCGACGAGCGCCCAGGTCAGGCGGCGGTGCCCGAGCAGCGCGTCGACGCGCTGACGCCACGGGGACGGAGGTGGGTTCACGGCATCCTCTCAGGGTCGGCGGTCAGGACTCCATGACCTTGATGATCGCGGCCCGATCGGCGGCCGAGGGCAAACCCCAGCTCGGATCGTAGCCAAAGAGCTCGCTGGCGGTCCGGGAGCCGAAGGCGTCGTTGAGGATCTCGATCCGATCGCTGGTCAGCAGCCCCGGGTGGGCCTGACCGCAGGCGTGGGCCAGCCCGATCATGTCGGCCCGGAAGGTGACCATGTAGTTGGCCAGCCTCGCGGCCTTGAGCGTCGGGTCCAGCCCCCGCATCAGCCACCGGTTCTGGGTCGCGACGCCCGTGGGGCAGTGGCCGGTGTGGCATTGCTGGGCCTGGATGCAGCCGATGGACAGCATCGCCTCGCGCGCCACCCCGATCATGTCGCACCCGAGGGCGAAGGCCAGCGAGGCCCTGGCCGGCAACCCCAGCCGCCCCGATCCGATGAACACGATCTTCTCATGCAAGCCCCGCCGCGCGAAGATCGGGTAGATCCGCCCGAAGCCCATAAAGAAGGGCAGCGCCACGTGATCCGTAAACACCAGCGGCGCCGCGCCCGTCCCGCCCTCGCCGCCGTCGATGGCGATGTAGTCGACCCCGCGCCCCGTGGTCGCCATCAGCTCGGCCAGCTGCTCCCAGAAGTCCAGCTCCCCGACCGCCGACTTGATCCCCACCGGCAGGCCCGTCTCCGTGGCGATCAGCTCCACGAAGTCCAGCATGCTGTCCGCATCCCGGAAGGCGCTGTGGCCCGCCGGGCTCAGGCAGCTCTGCCCCACCGGGATGCTGCGGATCGCCGCGATCTCCGCGGTGACCTTGGCCGCCGGAAGCACCCCGCCCTTGCCCGGCTTGGCGCCCTGGCTCAGCTTGATCTCGATGGCCTGGACGTTGTAGCGCGCCACCTTCTCCTTGAGCAGCCCCAGATCAAAGCCGCCCCCCGCGCCCCGCGCCCCGAAGTAGCCCGTCCCAAGCTGCCAGATCAGCCCCCCCCCGTGGTCGTGCGGCGGCGCGATCCCGCCCTCGCCCGTGTTGTGCAGGCACCCGGCCAGCTGACAGCCCCGGTTGATCGCCTCCACCGCCGGCGCGCTCAACGACCCGTAGCTCATCGCCGACAGGTTGATGATCGAGGTGGGCCGAAAGGCCCTCGCCCGACCCCTCCAGGCCCCCAGCACCTTGGCGCAGGGCAGGTAGCCCTCGTCGCCGACGTGGTGACCCCTCGGGTCCTGGTAGGGGAAGACGCTGTGCTTGAGGATGATGGTGTTGGTGTTGTTCTCCAGATCCTGATCGGTGCCAAAGCCGAAGAGGTTGTTCTCCTTCTTCGACGAGGCGTAGATCCACCGGCGCTCGTCCCGCGAGAAGGGCCTCTCCTCGTTGTTGTCCGTCACGATGTACTGGCGCAGCTCCGGCCCGACGGCCTCCAGCATGTACCGGAAGTGCCCGATGATCGGAAAGTTGCGCAATATCGCGTGCTTGCGCTGCGTCAGGTCGTAGATCACGACCGCGATCAGGAGCCCGACGACCGAAGCGAGAATCCACCACCCGACCATGTTTCACCCGCGCTCAAGGGATCGGCGACCACGCGACAGGCGCCGATTGTCCAGGCCCGCGGCCCTGGCCGTCAAGATCCCCGCAGACCTTTCGGCGCCCGCGCCCACGCTGCTACAATGGCGGCTCGGGTTCAGGCGGCCAGGGCCGGCGGAGCCGATCCCCTCAACGCGCCCCGCGGCTCGAAGGCAGCGCCTTGGATCGCGGCGGTCGCAGCGGCGCGGGTGTGCAGAGACATGTCCTTGAGCGACGGGCTTCTCCAGGAGGCGATCGCGGGGCTCGACGGCGGCTTGATCGGGCCGCGCTGCGTGGTCACGGGCGGCGCGGGCTTCTATGGGCGGGCGCTGGTCGCGGCGCTGCGCCACCTCGGCGTGCAGGTCGTCGTCTTCGACCGGGTCGCGGTGGGCGGGGCGCGGGACGAGGGGATCACGCAGGTCGTGGGGGATCTGCGGGACGCCGGGGCGCTGGCCAGGGCCTTCGAGGGGGCCGCGACCGTCTTTCACACGGCGGCCTTGATCAACCTGCAATCCGTCTACCGGCCCGAGACGCGGCGCGAGGTCTTCGAGGTCAACGTCGAGGGCGCGCGGCGCGTGGTCGAGGCCTCGCGGGCCTGCGGTGTCCGGCGCCTCGTCACGACCAGCACCGTCAACGTGTGCTTCGATCCGGACAACCCGGCCGCGCGCGAGCGCGAGGGCGCCGACGAGCGGACCCCCTACGCGAGCGCCTTCGTCGATCTCTACACCGAGACGAAGGTGGCCGCCGAGAAGATCATCCTGGGCGCCGACGCCGCGCTCGGCGGCGCCTCCTCTGCGCTTCGCACGGTGGCCTTGAGGCCGGGGGGGCTGTGGGGGCCGGGCGAGGGCGGGGTGATGTTGAAGACCTTCGTGGGGGAGCTGGCGGCGGGGCGCTTCAAGGTGCTGGTGGGGGACGGTCGGGCCAGGGCGGACAACACGCACATCTACAACCTGGCGCAGGCGACGATCAGGGCGGCGATCATGCTGGCGACGCGGCCGGAGGTGGGGTCGGGGGGTGCCTACTTCGTCACCGACGGCGAGCCGATCAACGCGGTGGAGTGGTTCCGGCCCGTGGTCGAGGCGCTGGGCTGCGGCTTCCCTTCGCGCCGCGTGCCCGCCGGGCTGGTCGAGCGCGCGGCGCTGGCGATGGAGTGGGCGCACCGGCTCGGCGGGCCGCCGGCGCTGGTGACGCGCAGCGCCATCCTCAAGATCACGCGCGATCACACCTTCAGCGTCGAGCGCGCCCGCCGCGAGCTGGGCTATACGCCGACGGTCCAGCGGCGCAACGGGCTGCCGCTGTGCATGGAGGCGCTGCGCTCGCTCCACGCGAAGCGCCGCCGGTAGCCGTGCCAGACTCGCCCAAAAACACCAATGATTACAAGAAGATAACCATCAGACCGCGAGATCGGCGAGGTGGTAGTTGAGGCGGACTTTCTTGATGTGGGCGCCGGTGAGGGGGGCGGAGGCTTCGGCGCGGGCGGCGGCGTGGTGGGTGGCGAGCTGGGGGTGGGTCAGGGCCAGGAGCTCCTGGCGCAGGGCGGCGGCGTGCTGATCGGCGGCGGCGGCGGCGGCGCGGGAGGCCCACAGGAGGAGCTGGCCGCGGTAGAAGGAGGAGCGCTCGTGGTCGAGGCCGGCGCGGAAGTGCCCGAGGGCGCCTCGCCAGTCGCCGCGGTTGAGGTGTGCGCCGCCGATGAGGAGGCGGTAGGTGGGGTCAAGGGGGTCGTGTCGGACGGCGTCTTCGAGGAGGGCGACGGCCTGGCGGGGGTCGCCGCCGCGGCTGCTGATGGCGGTGGCCTCGATGAAGGCGGTCAGGCCCTGGGCCTGGGCTCCGCGGTCGAAGTGGCCCTCGTCGTGGACGGTCAGGGTGGCGCTGTCGTCGAGGCGGTCGATGCGGAAGCCGGGCGCGTCGCCCCAGGCCCAGGGGACGGCGACCCAGGGGCCCTTGCCGGTGGGGGCGGGGCCGACGGAGACGTGGACGGCGCTGATCTCGGGTTCGATGACGACGCTGTGGACCGAGAGCGCCTGGGCGGGGACGCCGCCGACGGAGCGCTCAAGGCCGGGGACTTCGAAGTCCTCGTTGGAGCCCAGCAAGGCCTGGAGGGCGGCGGTGGTCAGGCCGCCGCGCAGGCCCGCGGCCCTCAAGAGGGCGTAGCGCCCGTCGGAGTTGCGCACGAAGGCCGGCGAGATCGTCACCTCCCCGCGCTGCATCTCGGCGTCGACGTAGCGGTTGGTGACGGCCAGGAAGTGCTCGCCGGCGCCGGGCAGGACGGCGCGGACCTGGGCGCCGCAGACCTCGAAGGAGGCCGCGCGGCCCTCGTCGGCCGAGGAGACGCACAGGCCCCAGGATGAGGCGATGGGGCGCTCGCGGATGAGGCGCTCGGCGTCGGCCAGCGTGCGGGCCTTTCGGATGACGTCGTGGACCAGATCGACGACGCAGACGCCGGACCAGGTGGCGCCCTCGTGGAAGCGGGTGTGCGGGGTGATGGAGATGCCGGCCTCGTTGAAGACGCTGACGGCGGGCACGTCGGCGCCGCGGACGGTCACGAAGCCGTAGCGCAGGCCCTCGCGGGGGGTGCAGAAGACGACCGCCGGCCCGCGCTCCCAGATCCCCACGCCGGGGAAGTCGAAGTTTCGCGCGTGCTTGAGCGCCCCGTCGGCCGAGGCCTCGCCCCAGGCCACGAGGGTCGAGCAGGCCGCCGGGGCCTGCTCCGCGAGCCGCTCGGCGAAGGGGCCCAGGCGAAGGCGGCCGGCCATGTTGACGATGTTCTGGAAGACGTCCATGGCCTGATAGTGGCGCGACTTGCGCGGCGAGAGGCCCAGGGCCGCCAGGAAGGCGCGGGTGCGGTCGCGCAGCTCCGGGTCCCGGCCCAGCTCAAGGCGGTTGACCCCGATCTCGACGATCGGGCGCACGGCGGCGCGGGCCAGCGGGGCATTGCCGCCCAGCAGGATCTCCGGCATCCGGGGGTAGTAGCCCATCACCGCCTGCCATTCCCCGGCCGCGCGGGTCATGGCGCCGTGCTGGGCGCCCATCTCACGCTGGGTGCCGTGGAGCTGAGCGACGAAGAGGGGGTGGGCGGCGCGGCGCGCGTGGGTCGGCTTCATGAGTCTCGCCTCAAGGGTTCGAGCACGCTCCGCCAAAGGAGGTCGTGCAGGGGTTCGATGGGGGTGTGTCGCGTGATGCGCTGGATGAGCAGGCCGTCGATGAAGGCGCCCACGGCGCCGACGATCACCTCCGGGTCGCAAGGGGCGACGGAGCCGTCCTCGATCCCGGCCCGGAGCATCTCGACGGCCATCCGGCGGCGCGGCTCGAAGAACTCGCGCGTCTTGTCAAAGACCCGATCGGGGCTGTGGTCGCCGCTGGCGGCCCAGAGCTGGAGCAAGAAGACGATCACGTCCTCCCGCTCGGCGTAGAAGGCGTCGACGGCCTGCGCGTAGGCAAAGAGCATGTCGATGGGGTGCGCGACGGCCGCGAGGCGCTGGCCGATGAAGGCCACCTGATCGCCCAGGATCAGATCCAGCGACGCCTCGAAGATGGCCTGCATGTCGTTGAAATACCAATACAATGTGGGCCGCTTCATCCCGAGCGCCCGCGCGACGTCGCTCATCGACGCCCCCCGGACCCCCTGGGCGATCATGACCTCGAAGGCCGCCCGCGTGATCTCCTCACGGCGAGCCATGTCGGGCTTTCTGGCCAAGTGCGCGCGCCCTCCTCGTTGGGGACGAACCCCATAACTCAACACTGTGTCAGGTTATAGGGATTCCTCGACACCCTGTCAATGAATGTCTGACGCGCTCAGTGTAGATTGCCGGCGAGGACGAAGGGGCGGCCTTCGAACGCCTGGGATTGTCAGGGCGCGGGGGATTGGCTAGGTTGCGCCAGCTCGGGAGGTGGGGAGCATGGGCTGTTTGAAGATGTTCGGGGTTCTGGCGGTCGCGATCGGCGCGATCGGGTGCGGGGAGGCGGCCTCCGAGGGGCCGGCGGAACCCGAGGGGCCGGGCGGCTTTACGGATGACGCGATCCCGGAGGGGCGGCACCACCCCCTCAACTTCGCCGAGCCCTCGATCCACGGGCCGATGGCCTTCGGGCAGGGGGAGCCGTGCACGGAGTGCCACGGCGACCAGCTCGACGGCGGCACCTCGTCGATCAGCTGCGACACCTGCCACCCGCAGGGCTGGCGCACGGACTGCGTCTATTGCCACGGCGGCCAGGGCGACGACACGGGCGCCCCGCCGATCAACCTCTTCGGGGACGTGACGCGCTTTGACGTCCACGCCAGGCACGTCACCGAGACGATCCACAGCGCCTACGACTGCTCCCAGTGCCACCGCCAGCCCCTGGACGTCTTGAGCGCGGGCCACTTCCTCTTTGGGGACGACAGCCCGGGTCGCGCCGAGGTCAACTTCGCCGGCGGCCTGAGCCCCGAGGGGGCCTACGCCGAGGACGGGCGTTGCTCGGCGCTCTACTGCCACGGCGACGGGCGAGGCCCCACGGGATCTCTGGATCAGACGCGCGGGGCGATGGCCTGCAATGGATGCCACCCGGACGGCGAAGGGCCCTCCGAGGGGTGGCGGCGCATGAGCGGCGAGCACGCCGAGCACCTCTTTCGAGGCGCGACCTGCTCGATGTGTCACCGCGAGGTGGTCAGCCCGCTGCAGCGGATCAAGATCCCCGCGCTGCACGTCGACGGGGCCGTCAGCGTCGAGCTGCTCGACGGCATGACGCTCAGGAGGGAGGGCAGCGATATCAGCTGCACGGGCGGCTGCCACCTTGGCGACGAGTTCGAACAACACAACGGGCGGACGTGGCGCTGACCCTCCTTGACATTGCCATCCGGCAGACCTGGGACGGGCGGCCCTGCGAGCCCGCCGAGGTCGTCGGCGTGAGGCTGGAGCTGGGTCGGGAGGCGCTGGACGTCTTCGTCGAGGCGCCCTCCTTCGACGATCCGGCGCCCGAGGCGCCCCCCGGCGCGCTCTGGGGCCTGTGGGGCTTCGAGGTCGTCGAGGTCTTCCTGCTCGGGGACTCCGCCCGCTACCTGGAGGTTGAGCTGGGGCCGCACGGCCACCACCTGATCCTGTCGCTGGAGGGCCGGCGGCAGATCGTCGGGCGCCACGAGCCCTTGTCCTGCCACGTCACGCGGCACGATGGGCGCTGGAGCGGCCACCTGCGCCTCGCCCGATCCTTGCTCCCTGAGACGCTGCGCGCCTTCAACGCCTACGCCATCCACGGCCTCGGCGACGCCCGGCGCTACCTCGCCGCCCACCCCGTCCCCGGCGATCAGCCCGACTTCCACCGCCTCGAACACTTCGCCCCGTGGCCCCACGACCCCGCCTGACCTGCGCCCTCTCCCCTGACTCCTCGGTGTGCGAGCCCGCCGACAAAGGGCGAGCCCCTACGGCCCCGCCCGACGCAGGCTCTCTCCCCTGCCCCTGCCCGCGCCCACCTCGACGAGCGCACTGAGATCGCAAATCAGCATGATCGACGCATAGATAGAGATCAACGCGGCGAATTCATCGCGGCGGTCGGCGAGCCGGCGTGCCGATCTTGAGCAGCGGAGGCAGGACGATGATCGTGGCCAGCAGGCAGCCGACGACGGTCACGGCGATGAGCTCGCCGAAGCGGCGCACGGGGGGGAAGGCGCTCAGGAGCAGCACGCCGAAGCCGAGCACCAGCGACAGGCAGGTCAGGATGATCGCCTTGCCGGTGCCCTGGGCCGAGCGGACGATCGCTCTGTCGACGGGATCGTCGACGTCGGGATCGTCAACGCCAGGATCGTCGATGCGAGGCTCGTCGACGCCATCGCCGCTGTCGCGCTCATCGGCGCGGCCCTCCCCGAGCTCCTCGCGGAAGCGCGCGATCATGTGGATGGTGCCGTCGACGGCCAGCCCGACGCTGATGGAGAAGATGATGACGGTGGCGGCGTTGAGGGGGATCTGGCGGGCGACCATGTAGCTCATCGTCACGGCCAGGGGGACGACGTTGGGCGGGACGCTGAGCAAGCCGAGGCGGACGCTGCGCAGCAAGAGGGTCATGAAGACGAAGATCACCAGCAGGGCGGTCATGAGGCTGGCGAGCAGGTCGCGGATGACGAGGTCGAGGCCCTGGGAGCCGATGTAGGCGTCCCCGGTCAGCTGGACCTCGATCCCGCCCAGCGGGCCGAGCTCGGCGGCGGCCCTCTCGCGCAGCCGCTCGCACAGGGCGATGGTGGCCTGGGCGCCGACGTCTTCCAGCTGGACGCTGATCCGGGCCCTGCTGCGGTCCGGGGTCACCCAGGGGGCCATCGGGTCTCGCTGGCCTTGGGACAGGATGCCTGAGAGGGCCTGGACTCTGGCCCGCGCCTCGAAGGGGTCGGTGCGGACGGAGGGGTCGCCGGTGGTGACGAACCAGAGCTCGCGCAGGAAGTCGACGTAGGAGGTGGTGGCCAGCGCGCCGGGCTGCTGGGCGATCCAGCCCTGGAGGCGCTCGACGGCCTCCAGGGTCGCCGGATCGTTGAAGCGCCCGGGCGCGGCGACCAGCCGCAGCTCCAGCGGCCGGACGCCGCCGAACTCGCGCTCCAGCAGGCGCGCGGTGGTGGCGACGGGGTCGTCCTCGTCGAACTGATCGAGGACGGCGTTGTCCACCTTGAGCGTGCTCGCGCCCCAGATCGAGGCCGCGGCGATGAGCGCCGAGGCCGCCAGCACGGGCCAGCGGTGGCGCAGCAGCCACAGGGTGAGGCGCCCGATCGCGCGCTCCAGGCGCCCCTCCCGAGGCGAGAGCCGGGCGGGGTCCGGGGCCTTGAAGAAGGACAGCCCGAGGGGCAGGGCCACGATCGTGACGACGAAGACGACCATCACCCCGATCCCGGCGACGATCCCGAAGCGGCCCAGGATCTCGGTCCTGGAGACGGCCAGCGAGAGGAAGCCCACCGCCGTCGTCCACGAGGTCAGGAAGCAGGCCACGGCCATGGCCGCGAGCGTGTGGCGCACGGCCTGCTGTTGGCCCATGCCCTGGGCCAGCGACTCGCCGTAGCGGTGGATGAGGTGGATGGAGTCCGACAGGCCGATGATGATGATCAGCAAGGGCGCGATGTTGTTGATGATGTTGAAGGGCTCGCCGAAGAGGGCCATGCCCCCGACGAGCAGCAGCGCCGAGGCGATCACCACGCCGAGGGGCAGCGTCAGGGCCGGCCACCAGCGAAAGGAGAGCGCCATGATCAGCAGGCAGACCAGGATGGAGGCCGGCAGCAGCACGCTCTGGTCCGAGCGCATCTTGGAGACGACCTGGTGCCGCACGAAGGGCAGGCCCGCCAGCTCCACCCCGACGCCCTGGGGAGGGGGTCGGGAGGCCAGCAGCGCCTCGATGGAGCGCACCGCCGCCGAGACCTCGTCGTTGCGCTGGATCTCCCGGCGCAGCACCAGCGCGATGGCCAGGACGCCGAGCCTCTCGCCGACGAGGCGGCGCCGCAGCAGCCGGGCCGAGGGGAGCACCTGGGCGATGTGGGCGGCCTCCTGGTCCGTGACCACGTCGCCGGCGACCATGGGGTCGAGGCGCGCGTTGCCGGTGGCCACCTCGATCATGAGGCGCTGGCGCGACACGTCGCCCTTGCCCCGAGGCGCGGCGGCCATCATCGCCAGCAGCGCCGGGTTCATCCCGACGAGGGCCGCCGCCTTCGGGTCCAGCCTGGACAGATCGACGCCCTGGCCGGCCCCGGGGGTCCGGCGAGGGACAGGGGTGAGGGTGACGCTCTGGACGCTGGCGAAGAGTTCGCCGCGGGCTTGAAGATCCCTTGATAGATCATGGACATACTGAAGCGAGGTGGCAGACAGGGGGGCGGGCGACTGGACGAGGACGAGCAGGGCGCTGTCGGTGTTGCCGAAGTCGGCCTGGAAGTCGGCCGCGACTGCCTCCTGGTCGTCAAAGCGGGCGAAGAGGGCCGAGGGGGTGAAGTCGGCCTTGAGGGATGGGATGTGAAGGGACGTGGCGACGACGAGGCCGATCAACCCGGCCAGCGCCAGCCCGCGTCGCCTCAGGAGGCCGCCGGCGAGGCGATCGAGGAGGGGCTCAGCCAAGGTCGGCGCCGGCGGGGTCAAAGCCGTAGGCGTCGAAGATGTCCGAGAGCGCCGCGTGGATCTCCTGTCGGGTCAGGCCGTATTGCTCCAGCGAGTAGGTGTGGACGCTGCGGAAGGCGCGGGCGCTGCTCGTGGCCTCGTCGAGGGCCTTGAGGAAGTCCGGCCCCGGCGTGAGGTCAAAGGCCTCGTAGATGCCCAGCACCGTGGCCTTCGGGTCGGCGATGAGGTCCGTGTAGCGGATGTCGATGAAGTCGTCGGCGGGCAAAGCTGCGCGCGACTCGTAGAGGTGCCTGTAGAGGGTGACGGCGATCCGGGCCAGCTGGCGGCACTCGGGCGAGCGCTCGGCGATGGTCGGCGTGTGGTGCCGCCATGGGGCCGAGAACATGCTGATGAAGGAGGGGATCGCCTCGTAGGGGTGTCGGATGAGGTGGACGAAGCGCGCGTCGGGGAAGGCCTCGCGCAGGGCGTGGACGCGGCCGCTGTCGAGGACGTTCTTGCCCAGGAAGCGCCGGCCGCCGCCGACGGCGAAGAGGTGGCCCTGGAGGCACTTGCGGTAGAAGCCCATGACCGCGCGGCGCTCATCCGGGGGCAGGCGGTCGAGCAGCTCGACGGGCCGCAGCGCCTCGAAGACCGGCAGCAGCAGGCAGACGCTGAGGCTGGCGCGCTGGTAGACGAAGAGCGCCTCATCCTCCTCGGCCTTGCCAAAGGACATCGGGTGGATGCCGTCCCAGAAGGACAGGAAGGTGCGGTCTGCCCAGCCCATCAGGCCGCCCAGGCGGCCCCCGAGCCGCCGGTCGAGCCGCTCGGCCAGCGCCCCGGCCCTGTAGGTCAGCACGCTCGGGATGACCGTCTGGTAGAAGCGGTGGTGGGTGAAGCGCTCCTCGTCCAGCGCCAGCAGGCCGTGCAGGAAGGTCGTCCCGCTGCGCGGGTTGGCGATGATGAAGAGCGGCTCTTCGACGGGCTGGTCGCGCAGCCGCGGGTAGAGGAGCGCGTCGAGCCCCTGGAGCGCCCAGATCGTCGCCCGGATCAGCGCAAAGAGCGCCACGAAGGCCATCTGATAGGCCACCCCCGGCCGACGCCCAGGCTCCAGCGCCCGCGCCGCCCGCAGCAGCCGCCACACGCTCGCCCTGCCCACCTCGCCCCTCTCCCCTGCCCCCGCGTCACCCTCGCCTCCCAAGGGCCACCTCGCCATCGCGTCGAAGTCCAGCGCCGGAGCCACGAGCGGATCGCCCTGCTGGGTCGCGTCGTCCGTCAGACCGCGCGTCATGAACCCCTCACCTCCTCTTGCCGACCCCTCGATCACCGCGCGCCGGGCGCAGTCCAGGCGCAGGGACACCACAACCCCATCCCCCCCCCGATTGTCAACAGCGCCGACGACCAGGGCGCCTCACTGAACCCTCGGTCCCCGCGCTGGCGGCGACTTTGGCGTCACCTTCACTTCCAGCGGCGGCGTTCCGCCTCGTCCCCCGCGCTGGCGGCGACTTTGTCGCGCGATCGTCCGGTTGGTTTTGATTTACCACCGCTGGACTCCTATACTGGGAGGTGGCTTCAAGATCCTTGTTCAACCCCATCACCCTCCAGCAGCACGAACTGCGACTTGACGAGCGCGGCTCGCTGGAACGACGAGGCAAACGGATGAGATTGATCGCTCACCTCCTGCTGACGCTCTTTGTCATCGGCGCGATGTCCGCATGCAGCGACCCTCCCGGCCCTGTCCCGGTGGACGTCCCGTGCGGCGGGGCCTGCCCGATCGATGAGTGCCAGTTCGGCACCTGCATCGGCGGCCCTGAGCCCGACGTGCCTGTCGTGGACGAGGACACGGGCGACGAGGGTTGCGAGGCGGACGGGGAGTGCGACCAGGGCGAGATCTGTCAGGCCGGCGAGTGCGTCGTCGGCTGCCGCGACGACGCCGGGTGCCAGGAGGGCCAGGAGTGCGTCGAGGGCCAGTGCGTCAGCGGCACCTGCCGGATCGACAACGACTGCGGCGCGGGCGAGATCTGCCTGGAGGAGGCCTGCGTGGCCGGCTGTCGCAACGACGGGGGCTGCGCCGAGGGCGAGATCTGCCTGGAGCTGGCGTGCGTGGCCGGCTGTCGCCTGGACGAGCAATGCGAGGATGGCCTGGCCTGCGTCGACAACGCCTGCGTCGTGCCGCCCTGCCTGAACGACACCGAGTGCGAGGACGGCTTCATCTGTGAGGCGGAGGTGTGCACGGCGGGCTGCCGCCGCGACCGGGACTGTCCCGAGGGCCAGATCTGTGAGGAGTTGCAATGCGTGGTCCAGGGCTGCGCCGAGGACGGGGACTGCGATCCGGGCTTCATCTGCCAGGACGATCGGTGCGAGGAGGGCTGTCGCGACGACAAGGGCTGCCCCGAGGGTGAGAGCTGCCTGGAGAACGCCTGCGTGGTCGGCTGTCTCGACGACGGGGCCTGCGCCGAGGGCGAGATCTGCGAAGGGGATGTCTGCGTGGTCGGCTGTCGCAACGACGGGGGCTGCGACGAGGGCGAGATCTGCGAAAATGAGGCCTGCGTGGCCGGCTGCCGCGACGATGGGGGCTGCGGCCTCGGCGAGATTTGCGAAGGGGATGTCTGTGTGGCGGGCTGCCGCGACGACGGGGCCTGCGCCGAGGGCGAGATCTGCGAAGGGGAGGTCTGCGTGGCCGGCTGCCGTCGAGACGCGCAGTGTGGCGAGGACGAGATCTGCGAAGGGAGCGAATGTCAGGCCGGGTGCCGGGTGGACGGCGACTGCCCCGACGTGCAGGTCTGCGTCGCGCTGGCTTGTGTGAGCGGTTGCCGCGACGACCTGATCTGCGATCCGGGGCAGATCTGCCTCGACAGGCTGTGCGGCGCGGGGTGTCGGAACGACGGCGGGTGCGCCCAGGGCCAGATCTGCCTGGAGGACATTTGCGCGCAGGGTTGCCGCAATGACGCGGGCTGCGCGCCGGGGTCCTTCTGCGACATCGGAGAGGGGCAGTTGACCGGCGCGTGCGAGGTGGGCTGCCGGCTGGGCGACTGTGAGCAGGGGGAGGTCTGTAATGTCGAGACGAGGGCCTGCGATGTCATCCCGTGTGAGGGTGATGGCGAGTGTCAGCCCGGCCAGATCTGCGTCGGGGGAGCCTGCGCGGCGGGCTGTCGGGGGGACGAGGGCTGCGGCCTCGGCGAGATCTGTCGGGGTGAGGTCTGCGTGATCGGGTGCAGGCTCGACGCGCAGTGCGGCCTCTTGCGGCTGTGCGAGGAAGAGACCTGCGTGGACGGATGCCGAGACAACGAGGGCTGCCCGCCGCTCCAGGTCTGCCGGGAGGCTCAGTGCGTGGGGGGTTGCCGCGGTGACGGGGACTGCCAGCAGGGGAGCTTCTGCGATGTGGAGGGGGCCGTGTGCGTGGCGGGGTGCCGCCAGGACGTCGATTGCCCTGGAGACGACATCTGCATCGGCACCCAGTGCGTGCCGGGCTGCCGAGACAGCATCGAGTGCGAGCTGCTGGAGTCGTGCGTGGAGAACGCCTGCGTGCCGCGACCCTGCGTCCGCGATGATCATTGCCCCAACCTGACCTTGTGCAACGATGGGTTTTGCGGGTTTGGCTGCACCCGCGACGACCAGTGCACGAACTCGAAGATCTGCATCGAGGGCGGCTGCCGGACGGGTTGTCGGGACGACGGGAGCTGCTTCGGCGATCAGTTCTGCGATCTGGACGCGCTGGCGTGCACCCCGGGCTGTCAGCCGGGGCGCTGCCCGCTGGGGCAGATCTGCGAGATCGCCGATCGCGTCTGCGTCCCGGAGCCGTGCCAGGGAGACGGCCAGTGCCCCGAGGGCTTCTACTGCGACGGGGTCTGTACGGAGGGCTGCCGCGGGGATGAGGAGTGCGGAGGCGGACAGATCTGCGACGACGGGACCCGCCAGTGCACGCCGGGCTGTCGGAGCGACGAGGGCTGCCCCGTCGACCAGTTCTGCGATCTGAACGGCGGCAACCAGGGGGTCTGCGGGATCGGCTGTCGACAGCGGCAGTGCCCGGAGTTCCAGATTTGCGACGAGGACTCGCGCCAGTGCGTCAACGGGGACATGTGCTTCGGGGACCAGGATTGCGGCGAGGGTCGGATCTGCGAGCCCTTCTTCTGCCAGGAGGGGTGCAGGCAGGACGGCGACTGCCTGGAGGGTCAGGTCTGCAACGAGGAGCTCTTCTGCTCGACGGGCTGCCGCGCCGACGGTGACTGCCGCCTGGGCCTGTATTGCGACCAGGACGAGAGCGCCTGCGTGACGGGGTGTCGCCAGGACAGCGAGTGCGCGCAGGGTCAGAGCTGCGTCAACATCGCGATCGGCGACGGGATCAGCCGCCAGCGGTGCGTGGCGACGCCCTGCGGGGAGAACACGGACTGCGCGGAGGGCTTCTTCTGTGACACCCGCCTGGGCGCTTGCGCCGAGGGCTGCCGCGACAACCAGGAATGCCCGATCGGCCAGATCTGCGACCAGGACGACCACGCGTGTGCGCCGCCGCCTTGCCGCAGCGACGACACGTGCGGCCAGGGCGAGATCTGCCTCGACGGCCTGTGTGGCACGGGGTGTCGCGCCGACACGACCTGCCCGGCGCCCTTCTATTGCGACATCGAGTTCGGCCAGGCGAGCGGCCAGTGTGAGCCGGGCTGTCGGGTCGGGCGATGCGACCCTGGGAAGGTCTGCGATACGAGATCGCGCACTTGCCAGAGCCAAGGGTGCGGGGGAGATGTGGATTGCGCCAACGATGAGTACTGCCGCGACGGCGTCGAGTGCGTCGTGGGGTGCCGCAACGACGCGGGCTGCGAGCAGGGATCGATCTGCCTGGACGATCGGAGGGTGTGCGTGCAGGGGTGTCGGGAGGACGGCGACGGCAACGACGTGTGTCAGGACGCCGTGGCCGACGTGCAGGTGCTGGAGTACAGGGTGAGCGCGCAGCCCTTCGGGGACGGGACTCAGATCTGCCTCGGGGGGGATCGGGATCACGTGGCGGTGGAGCTGGCCCAGGGCGATCGGCTTGAGGTCGAGGTGCTGTCGGACGGCCCGATGCTGGCCGAGGTGCTGCGCGGCGACTGCCAGACGGTGGAGGCCGAGACCGTCGAGGACGGGGGGCGGCAGCTTGTCACCTTCACGGCGCCCTTCGACGGGGCCTTCGTGGTCCGGGTCAGGGCGGCGCTCGACACGGACACGGCGCCCTACGCGCTGACCTTGACGCGGCAAGAGCCCGCCTGCGGCGAGGATTTCTTCGAGGGCCGCTCGCTGGAGCCCAACAACAACACCGTCCAGGCCAAGCTGCTGCCCAACGTGCGCGGCGTCCCGCTCAAGCTCGACGCGGCCATGTGCGCGGGGGACGAGGACTGGGTCAAGGTGACGGTCGAGCAGTTCGGCGACAGGCTCCACGCGGTGCTGACCCAGGACGAGGGCGCGATCCCGCTCGAGATCGAGATCTATCACCCCAACGGGGTGACGCGGATGGCCCAGGCCCGCGGTACGGGCTCGGTCAAGGTCGCCTCGACGGTGGCGCTCGGGGACCCGGGCGCATACTTCGTGCGGGTGTTGTCGAGCCGGCCTGTCGGCGAGGGCCGGGGGGTGCCTTACAACCTGCGGCTGCTGGTCAACGACACGGGCTGCGCGCCGGACGCCTTCGAGAACAACGACGCCATTGAGGCTGCGGCATTGCTCGGCGCGGGCCAGAGTTTTGCGGGGATCTGCCAGGTGGACGCCGAGCAGGACTGGTACAAGGTGTTGCTCTTGCCGGGCGACATCGTCAACGTGACGCTGATCTACGATCACAGCCTGCTTGACGGGGCGCCTCAGTTGCCCGTGACGCTCTTCGGGCCGGGCGGCGAGCGCGACGAGCGCGACTTCCTCGTCCGCGTGCCGAACACGGACATCGACCGCCTCTCGCTCAACCCCAACGGCTTCACCGTCCGCGAGGATCAGGGCGGGGAGTGGTTCCTTGAGGTGGGCTCGGCCTTCGGGGCCAACGAGGTCCCCTACGTGGTCAACATCCAGATCGAGCGCACTCAGTGCGTCGAGGACATCGAGCTGCCGTCCAACGAGGACTGCGCGCAGGCCCTGGCGCTGGCGCAAGGTCAGCCCATCAACGGCTTCGTGTGCGGCCCGGCCCTTGACGAGGACTGGTATGCGGTCAACGTCGTCGGCGGTCAGGTGGGCCGCCTGCTGGTGGTGGAGTTGTCGCACTTCCACTTCAACGGCAACCTCGACATGGAGGTCTACCATCCCGACGGCGAGACGCTGGCGGGCTTCAGCTACAGCATCAACGACGGCGAGCTGGTCGAGTTTGACACCACCGATCCCGGCCCTCACTGCGTCCGGGTCTTCACCAACAGCGCTCAGGTCCAGAACCGGTACACGCTCCAGGCCCAAATCCGATAGACCTCAAGATAGGATTGGCGCTCCCGTTCTTCTATGGCTATGATTGAGGGTGGTTGAACACCATCCTGACACCACCACTCTTTTGAGGTTCCCCATGAACGCACCCCTGTTCAGCTCTATCAGGCGAGGGTCGACTCTTCCTGGCGCCTTTCTGGTGCTCGCGCTCGCGGCTTCGTCGCTCCTTGTGGATGAGGTGTCGGCGCAGACCTGCACCAACGCGGAGCGGGGCCTGACCGACTACGACACGGGTGGCTTCTCCTCCACGCTGTCGCTCTCGGACGATTCGGTCAGCAGCCAGATATCGCTTGGCTTCACCTTCAGCTACTTCGGGACCAGCTTCACGACAGCGGTGGTGAGCTCAAACGGCTACATCTTCCTGGGCGCCGGCAGCGGGCAAAACGGCTGCTGCAGCGGCGGCACCATCCCGAGCGACGACGGCATCAACAACATCATCTCTGGATACTGGCACGACATCTTCCCGCCCGGG
>SXGT01184436.1_pt1 | contig 92859 bp, 74 predicted proteins | sample 3176221 | NCBI WGS metagenome assembly SXGT01 (sample SAMN11356862, study PRJNA531348) | freshwater metagenome | isolation source: freshwater sample F1-120 | place: China: Fuxian Lake, Yuxi | collected 2017-12-25 | reverse complement strand
GATAGGGCTCCTTCAGCGTGGACATGTCGAACCAGCCGAGCTTGTCGATGCCTTCGCGAACAATTTTGCCGCAGTCGTTGATGAGGCCGTTGACGAGAAAGACTTTCGCACCGCAGAGCGACGCTTCGAGTTGATTGATGAAGGGAGTATCGTCGGGCATGAAGATGAACACTTCAATGCCGGCCCGAGCCCCGTAGGCCGCCAGGGCGCCGCCGGCATTCCCGGCGGTCGGCACGGCGAGGCGTTTGAGGCCAAGGTGCTTCGCCATGCTGACGGCGGCGGCCATGCCTCGGCTCTTGAAGCTTCCGGTGGGGAGCTGAGATTCGTCCTTGATCGAAAGACGCGACAGTCCGAGTTCCTTTCCGAGCCGCGGGCAAGGCAAGATCGGCGACATCCCCTCGCCGAGCGTCACCGGCGCAACACCCTTTGGCAGCGGCAAGAGCTCCTGGTATCGCCATAACGAGTTGACGCGTGTCGCAAAATCACCAGGCTTCACGGCCCCCTTGACGGCGTCGAGATCGTAGCGCACCCACAACGGCCGCCCCTGGTGCATGGTCAGGACGCGATTCGCGTCGAAGCGGGTGCCATCGATGGCGGATTCCAGGTGCGTCACAAACATCGTCACTCCTCGGCATAGGTGGGTGAATACATGCTATGAATTCGGCGCGACGGGAACGCAAGCGACGAATTGGTCGACTTTCCCTAGTTGCTTTCAGTCGAAGGTCACCCATTGCATAAACTATTCCAAGGAGATTCTTTTTACATTCTGAGTTCACGCCGTGAAGCGATACCTGCAATTCGTTTTACTACTCGCGGCCCACTCCATCGTGGCCTTGGCCGTCCACCTGCACGCGTATGCGCACGACGATCCAACAGTGAAAGCTCCGCCGCGAGTGGTCGCCGAACTACGCCCCGCGGACATCGCCAACCCCAAGGGTGACGGCCCCGACGGCAAAGGCAATACTGAAGATGATACCTGGCAATTCTGGTTCGAGCTCATTCATGCCAAGGGCAAATTCGCACGCCTGAGCTTGCACACCGCGGAGTTGTCGGCCCAGCAGCGCAAAGACGGGATCAAGAAAAAAGTACGCGGCCCGATCGCGAACATGCTCCCCCACCCCACAGACACCGAAGGCTGGATCTACCACCGCGACTGGGACGGGCGATTCGACGGCATCTGGGCTGATCGCAAGACGGCGGCGATCCTTGTTCACCCCTATACCGAGAAGACCGACCCTGGCAGCCTCGCTATCACCTACAAGGTTCCAGCATCCGGACGTTATCACATTGCCGGCGCAATCACTGATTTGCAAGTCGCCAAGGGCAAGCCCCACGATGGCGTGCGTTGGCGTGTCGAGAAGCCGCTCGGAACTGGGCGATACGAGGTCATCGGCACGGGGGGCCCCATTGGTGACGACGTTGGTCCGAATGCCACGCAATTTGGGCTGCGAAATGTGGCGTTGCAGCAGGGCGATCTGCTGCGACTCGTCATCGATCCCGGGCGCTGGTGGGGAACCGATCTCACACGCATTGATTACCACAAGATCGAACGGGCGGATGATCCCAAGTGACCCGATGTTTGCCGCGCAGTAATCACCCAATTGAATACAATGGCGTGAAGCCCGCACCGGGCTCCGGGACAGATAAGAGAGTTTTCGTATGCCCGTGTATCGTACCCAAAGGCGCATCGAGTTCGGCGACACTGACATGGCTGGCATCGTACATTTTGCCAACTTTTTTCGCTTTATGGAATCGGCCGAGTGTGAGTTTCTGCGCAGCCGGGGCCTTTCGGTCAAACTGGATTGGGAGGGCGAAGCGATCGGTTTTCCACGCGTATCGGCAACTTGCGATTACGTCAGCCCGGCGCGCTTCGAGGATCTGCTCGACGTGGCCGTCTGCATCGACCGCATCGGCACGAAATCGGTGACCTACGCCTTCGAGTTTACGCGCGCCGGCGCCATCATCGCACGCGGAAAAGTTACGTCGTGCTGCGTACGTATTGGTGCGACTCAGGCCATCGTCGGCATCGCCATTCCGGCAAGCTACGTTGCCCGCCTGCAATCGGATGTGTCTTCCGCATGAGCCAATACTTGCAAGATCTGTCGACCCTCCTCACGGCGGGCGTGGCGCGCTTACCGCAAGGACTGCGCGATCGGCAAGCTCATTACCTCGCTTCAAAACAAAACGCCGATGGCGGCTTCTCCGGCCGGGAGGGAGAGTCGGACCTTTACTACACCGGCTTCGCCTTGCGTGGACTCGCCGTGCTCGATGCGCTGGCGCCGGAAGTTGCGACAGGGGCGGGGAGATTCCTGCGTGCCTGTCTGGCGCGGCAGGCGAGTGTCGTCGATTTCTTCTCGTTTCTCTACGGCTGTACGCTGGTGCAAGCGACGACAGGCGTCGATGTGCTGGCCGACAGCCCGTCCGACTGGCCGAAGCGCGTGGCCGACACGCTGACGCAGTTTCGCACCAGCGATCACGGCTACAACAAGTCGCCGGGCGCCACGTCCGGGAGCACTTATCACACGTTCCTCGTCGGCCTGTGCTTTGAACTGCTTGGGCAGACGATGCCGAACCCTTCCGACGTGCTCGGCTTCGTCCAGTCGCGTCGGCGCGAGGACGGCGGCTACGTCGAGGTCGCCGCCATGCGACGTAGCGGCACCAATCCGACCGCGGCAGCCATTGGCTTGTTACGCTTGCTCAAGGGCACGGATCTCGATAGAGCTGCCGTAGAACCGACCATCGATTACCTGGCGGAGATGCCGTCGATGGAAGGTGGCCTGCGCGCCAACGATCGCATCCCTTTGGCTGATTTGCTTTCGACCTTCACCGGTTGCTGGACGCTGGCTGAGCTGGGAGCGCTCGACCGCATCAACATCGACCAGGCGTTTCACTACGTGCAATCGCTCGAACAGAGCGAAGGTGGATTTCTGGGCGGTGCCTGGGATGAGGCGACCGATGTCGAATACACCTTCTACGGGCTCGGCAGTCTGGCGCTGCTGCATCGGGATTGACCGCTTGATTCGTTTAGCGCTCGCCAGACGTCATGCGGGCGCTAAACGAGGATGGACAAAGTCGATGCTGACCTTCCTCACGCACCCTGTTGTCCTTCTGACCCTCGGCGGCGCCGTCGGCACCAATGCCCGCTACTGGCTGAGTGTGTACATCACAGCGAGGAGTGAACAGTGGTTTCCGACGGAATACGGTAATCTACGCGCCCCCCTCGCGATCTTCCTCATCAACGTCACCGGTTCGCTGCTGCTTGGCCTGCTCGTTCTCCCCTTGCGCGATCCGTTTCCGCGCCATCTTCAACACTGGTGGATCCTTTTCGGCGTCGGCTTCTGCGGCGGCTATACAACGTTCTCCTCGTTTGCCGTCGATACGGTCGAACTTATCCGCAAGCACCATCAACCGGGGATGGCAATCTTGAATGTGGCGTTGAGCGTACTCGTAAGCTGCGCTGTCGTGTGGATGTCGATTGCCGGCATGGAACGGCTGCAACCGACGACGCCAGTCATGGAAGTGGAAGGTTCTCAAAAGCAAACGGAACCGTGAACGCCACTACTCGGTTCGGCGTGCGATAGCGCAACGTGACGTCCGCGGACCGCGGCGGTAGCGGCGTGTCGGGACGCGCGGTGAAGTCGAAGTGAATTTTCATCGTCTCGCCATCCCCCTCCTGCACCTCGTTGATCGGCTCCAGCGTCTTCACCTTCTTGGACTGCGGGTCGATCCACGTCAGCGTTAGCCGATTGTTATCGAGCCACGACTGGAAGGATTCCAGAGGGGCAATGGCGCCGCGCGGGTTCTTGATGGTTAGCAGGAGAGACCAGCGCGTCGCAGTCTTTTTCAGCACGCCAACCTCAACTTCGACTCCTTCCCGTTTTGCCGAGCGAGCGTCGTTGTCCTTGATCTTTTCGAAGGTAAAATCCAGCATCTTCGGCGCGCCGATCACTCGCAGCTCGCCTTTCAGAGAATCGATCTGCATCACGGCTCGCGGCGGCGCCGGCAGGCGCACTTCGAATTCCGTCGCTCCCGTGCCTGCAACGCTGCGCATCGCCTGGCGGTCGATCTTCTCGGTTCGTTTGCCTACCGTGGCCGAAGCGCTTTCGAGATTCAGATAGAGCGGCTGCAAGCGAGGCTCCCAGGCCGCGTCGAGGGTTAGCTGGACGAAATGGGTCTGCGTTTCGTCATCCCGGTTAATGGACGTTCGCTTCAGAGCAAAGCGGAAAAGGCCGCTGTAGTGTGTCGTCAGTTTGCGATAAGGCCCATCGATCAGCGCCACGCCGCCCTCTTCCTGGTAGGCGGAGAAGCCGATCTTCGTTGCCTCGCCGAGGGCGTCGAGGGATTCCCAGAATGATTTGGTTGTAAGCGTGAGCTTGGGATCGTCGGATTTGATCTTGCGCTTATCGACAACGGAGTTTTCCGTCTCTACTTGCAGGTGCTTGAGCACTTCGGAAACCGTCATGGCACGAGAGGGGAATTGGAGCGGACGAGGATGTAAATCCTGGGCAGAACGTGGATCACCCGCCAGGACCGGCATGGCAAGGACAGCGTAAGTTAAAAAGTGGTAGCCGACGCGTAGCATTTGTCACCCTTGGACTAAATGGACGTGCAATTCTTGTGCCGACTTTCCATACAATCCTGGGGGTCAACACGCCTGGGCTGGAGTGCGTGCGTGGGGAGCGGAGTGGTGAATGGCGTGCGCGGTTTTTGATCGGCGTGCGTACCAATTGGCCGGAGCGGCGCCTCACCCTGTAAGGGCCAGTTTATCCTTGAGCATGGCCTGGTGGCGTTCCATTTTTACGGCCGGAATATCGGCCCAGCGCAGTACGCTTGCGCCCCAGGTCAGGCCGCCGCCGAAGGCGATGAACAAAAGGTGATCGCCGACGTCGATGGCGTTCGCTTGCAGGTACTCGCCCAATGCGATTGGAATGGACGACGCTCCGGTGTTGCCGTAACGGTCGATGTTGATGAACATCTGCTGATCACTGACGCCTATGGCTTCCTGGGTGGCGGTCAGAATGCGATGATTGGCCTGGTGGGGTATGACAGCGCGAATATCGCGGATGCTGAGGCCGGCCCTCGCAAGGGCTTCCTGCGCGGATTGGGCCATGCTCCGCACCGCCATCTTAAAGACCTCGTTGCCGCGCATACGAAGGCAGTGAGCCTTTTCGGCAATGGTTTCCGTTGTGGCAGGCCGTGCGCTTCCGCCGGCTTCGATTGACAGGGCTTGTTCGACGTCGCCGCGCGAGCCGAGCACGGTGGTCAAAACACCAGCGTTCTGCGTGGTCGGTTCCAACACCACCGCGGCCGCCCCATCGCCGAAGAGAATGCAGGTGCTGCGATCCTCCCAGTTCATGAATCGGCTCAAGGTTTCGCCAGCAACGACGAGGACGCGCTTCGCACCACCCGCCTGAATGAATTGCGACGCGGTCGCCAAAGCATAAATGAAACCGCTACATGCCGTATTGAGGTCGAATGCCCCCGCGCGGTCGGCGCCGAGCTTCGACTGAATCAGGCAGGCTGTGGCGGGGACGAGATGGTCCGGCGTCGTCGTGGCACAGATAATTAAATCCAGATCGCGGGCCGAGAGTTCCGCTTCCTCCAGCGCCTGCTTGGCGGCAATCGTTGCCATGGACGATGTCGTCTCTTCGGGCCCGGCAATGCGGCGCTCGCGAATGCCGGTGCGGGAATGAATCCACTCATCGTTGGTATCGACCAGTTTTTCGAGGTCGGAATTGCTCAGGACTTGAGCTGGACTGTACCAGCCCCAACCGGTGACGGCAGCGTTGTAATCCATAAAACCAATTCCCACGGAATAAGCGCCTGATGGCGAATTTCCTGCCAAACATCATCAGGGGACGGTTTCGTGCGTGCGCAAACACGACCTCGAAAGCGAGATCGAGTCGAACGATCGAGCGTCATTGTATCCGGTGGATCCGATTGTGTCGATTATTTGAGCATAATCGGCACGAATTGCATACTTCTTTTTGCGGATCCGGCAGTTTTTCTATCAAATTGGGGTTTGTCGGCGTAAGATGGACAAACGTCGCCTCCGGAAAAGGCGTCCTCTCGCGACGATTGGGGACATCCCTACCGCACCCGATCAGCGTGCTGGATCCAAGGTTGACACCAATGTTTTTCAGCCGTGGGCTTGCGATCGCTGGTTTTCTTGGGCTTTTCGCCTCGCTTGTCTGGGTCGGCGAACAGCCTGCGCAGCAGCCTGTTACCGTCCTGACACAGGATGAGCAAGCATTGAAGCATGCGGGGATTGGGCTAGATGGTCCCGGCTTGCTCGCTTATTTCCGCAGGCGTACTCCCAGCGAGATCGAGCAGAAGGCGCTGGGTCAACATGCGGCGCAACTGGGTGACAGCCGTTTTCCTTTGCGCAGTCGAGCGACCGAAGAATTGATTCGCGCCGGCCGATCGGCCCTGCCCTTCCTGCGAGACACGGTCAAACATGCCGATCTAGAAACTTCGCGGCGGGCCCAGTACTGCATACGCGTTATTGAGCAAAACACCAAGGTGGGCCTTTCGGCTGCCGCGAGCAGGGTGCTGGCGGAACGCAACCCGGCCGGGGCTGCGGAAGCCCTTCTGGCGTATCTCCCCTTCGTTGATGAACCGTGGGTTGACGATGAGATTCGTCAGAGCGTCAAGAAGCTGGGCCTGGTCGGCGGCAAGGCGACGGCGCTCCTGGAGCAAACGCTGATTGATAAGCAGGTGAAGCGCCGGGCCGTAGCCGCATGGATCGTTGGTTCATCCACAGATCCACAGCAGCGTGCCAAGGTCGCGGAGCGCCTGACCGATCCTTCCAGCGAGGTGCGATTCTTTGCGGCGGCGTCCTTGCTGGCGGCCCAGGATCCGAAGGCCGTCCCCGTCTTGATCAACCTGTTGACACGAGAATCGGGCGAGTTGGCCCAGCGTGCCGAGGATCTGTTAGCCCGGGTCGCCGGCGAGAACGCTCCGCCGATCTGGTTTGACGGCGCCAGCGATAACCAGGGACAAAAAGTTCGCGCTGCCTGGGAAGCCTGGTGGAAAGCCAACGAGGCACGCATCGATTGGAAATCTCTTCACCTCGACGAGCATGCGGTTGGCCTGACGCTGGTAGCAGAAACCCAGCGGTCCGATGGCAGCGGCCGTCTCTTCGAGGTCAACAAGGCCGGCGAGATCCGCTGGCAGATCGCCACGCAGAATCCGATCGACGGTCAGTGGCTCCCCGGCGGACGACTCCTTGTCGCCGACGCACGCACCAACCAGATCTACGAAATGGATACCCGGGGCAACATCGGCTGGAAGCATACCGGCATCGCGCCAACCAGCGTGCAACGGCTCCCCAACGGCAACACGGTCGTATCGACCTATCGCAACATCGTCGAGCTCAGCCGCGAAGGCAAGACCCTCTTTTCCTACGCCACGCAAGGCCACACTTACCACGCCCGAAAACTGCCCGATGGTCATTACGTCTGGCTCGATGCCTGCGGCGAAATCGGTGAAATCGACGAGACAGGCAAACTTATCGCCAAGACCAAGGTCAGCACCGGTCTTGCATGGGGCAGCATCGAACGTCTGCGCAATGGCCGATACCTCGTCGCGCTAGGGGGCGTCGGCAAGGTGCAGGAAGTTGATTTCACCGGCAAGGTTTACTGGGAGCGTAATGTTGCCAACCCCAATCGCGCGGTTCGCCTGGGGAACGGTCACACGCTCGTCGCCAGCCACGGCGATGGTTGCATCTACGAATTCGACGCCGCGGGGATCGAACGCTGGAAGCACGCGTGCACCGGCCGGCCCTTCGCTGTCCATCGGCGTTGATTCCCGCTTTCAGCATCGCGAGGGAACATAGATGTCTACATCCCTCATCCTCGGCTGCGGCTACCTCGGCCGGCGTGTCGCCGCCCTTTGGCGCCAGCGAGGCCAGCGAGTCAGCGCCGCCACCCGAAACGCCGCCCACCTCCCTACCGACGTCGAGCCTCTGCTCTGCGATGTGCTCGATCCTGCCAGCCTTCGCTCCTTGCCACAGGTGGATACAGTTCTCTACGCCATCGGCTTCGACCGAACCTCCGGCGCGAGCATGCGTGCCGTTTATGTCGATGGCCTGGCAAACGTCTTGAGCCATTTGCCCGCGCCAAAGCGATTCATCTACATCAGCAGCTCCAGCGTTTACGGCCAAACCGACGGCAGCTGGGTGGACGAAGCGTCTGCGACGGAGCCCGCTGAACCGTCGGGCCAGATTGTGCTGGACGCCGAGGCGGTCCTGCACGCCCGTTTGCCGAGTGCAATTATCCTGCGGTTTGCAGGCATCTACGGCCCCGGCCGATTGCTACGGCAACAGACCCTTGCGAAAGGGGAGCCGATCGTGGGCGACGCCGACAAATGGCTGAACCTGATTCAAGTCGAAGATGGCGCCCGTCTTGTACTGGCTGCCGAAACGCTTGGGAAGCCGGGCCGCACTTATAACGTGTGCGACGATCACCCGGTGCGCCGCCGCTACTTCTACGCCGCCCTGGCAAAACGGGTGGGCGCTCCGGAGCCCCATTTTGTTCCACCGACGGAACCGACGCCACACGAAAAAGCCAACCGGCGCATCAATAATCGGCGTGCAAAAGCGGAATTGCGATTGGAGCTGAAATATCCCGATTACGACCAGGGATTGCGCGCCAGCATGTGAAAAGCCAATAAAGTTTCGTGCATTCCTGCAACGACACGTCACTCCCCCCGTACGAAAATCAGGACTACTTCGCAACGTGTTATGGGGTAAGGAGTTAATTCCTGCAATGGTTGCACGGCGAGCAGGCCCTACCTGCTTGGATTCATGCAAACCGATCTTTCCGCACGCCGTTATAGTGTTGAGCATTTTCAGAAACTGGCCGCTCCCGCCGGAAGAGCTGGAAAAATCTCCCATCCCGCCAAATATTCCGATTGTGCCGACGAACAACCTGGTGGAACGATCGGACGTCCCGAGGGTGCCATCCGGCGGACTCCGCATCGCTTAATCGAATTGGCCACGCACTTTTTTCGGAGGGGTCCACCATGAAGAAGCTCTTGATCATCGGTTGCATCGGCGCCGTCGCACTGGTCGCCATCGCAAAGTCAACCAAGGTGTTTAGTTACGCCAGCACGTTCATCGGCCAGGTCAGCACGGAAGCCAAGAATTCCATTCCGACCAAGTTCGAGCTCGACCGGGTTCGCAATGAAATCACCGCCCTGGACGGCGACATCAGCCAGATGATTCGCCCCATCGCCGAGTACAAGTCGGTGATCGAAAAGATGCGCAAGGACGTGGCCAAGGCCGAGGTCAACATCGTGGAGCAAAAGAAGACCTTGCTTGCCGTTGTCGAGGATTTGAAGGATAACCCGAAATTTGTGCACTACGCGGGCAAGCAGTACACGGCCGAGCGGGTGCGGAAACAGCTTGAACGGGATACCGAGAGCCTGAAGCACCTGGAAAAATCGATCAAGACGCAAACGCAGGTGCTCGAAGCCAAGGAGCAATCGCTCCGCGCAACGCAGGAACAGCTTGCCAAGGTGATCGCCAAGAAGCGCGAGTACGAAGTTCGGCTCGCACAGCTTGAGGCGGAGGAGGAGACGTTGAAAGTGGCCTCCATCGGCACGGAATTCAAGTTCGACTCGAGCCGGGCCACCCAGATCGAGGAAGCGCTGGCGAGCATCGAGCAGAGGCAGGACGTCACGCGGCGTGAAATCGAATTACGCAACGGCGAGGCCAACATCATTCCTCTGCATGACCGCACCCGCACTCCGGCCGACTTACAGACGATTCGCAGTTATCTCGAAGGCAGTGAGCCGGCCGACAAGACGGCAAGCAAGTGACGTATTGTTTAGCCGGCGAGCTTGCTTGCAGGGGGCTATGCGTCCAGCCCGCGGCGAGCAAGCTCGCCGGCTAAACGGTATAATAAGCAGGGGCGCAATTATCATTCCTCCCTCGGATCGCGAAACGTGAGCAACGAACCAACCGCTCCGACGCTGTCGTACCTGCACGAGCAACAAGCCCCGTTCGCTCTCTGGATCGATGGCGTCGGCGGCTACCTGGTGTGCCTGAGTCATCGCGTGACGCTCGGCCAGGCGCTAACCGAGAACCCTGTGGATATCGGCCTGATCGCCGATGTCTCCCGACACCACGCGACGATTCAGCGCGATCCCGAAGGGTACTTTCTGGAAGCTGTTCGCAAGGTGCAGATGAACGGCAAGAAGATTGAGAAGATTCTGCTGCGGTCGTCGGACAGGATAACGCTGGGAAACTCGTGCCAGATTCAGTTTTGGCAACCCGTGCCGGTCAGCACGTCGGCCCGTCTTGACATCGTGAGCGGCCACCGCTTTGCCGAACCGGTGCAGGCAGCGATCCTGATGGCCGACACGCTGGTGATCGGCCCGGCCACGCAGTCGCATGTTCAGGTGTCCGACATGACGCAGCCGCTGATTCTGTTCCGGACCAAGGCAGGCCTTGCCGCACGGTGGCCGGGCGAGATGCAGATCGCGGGGCGGGCCTACAAGGACCGCGGCCCGCTCGAGCCAGGGACGACGCTGGCGACTGAGCAGATTTCGCTGGCACTGGAACGGCTTCGATAACGCCGCTTGCCGTTTAGCGTTCGCAGGACGCCTTGCGAACGCTAAACGAAGATTCGGAGTACCACGATGAAATTCACCTATCGCAGCGGGCACCAACCTTTGCCGGGTTACACCATCAAGCGCGGCATCGGCCTGGGCGGGTTCGGCGAGGTCTACTTTGCGGTCACCGACGGCGGCAAGGAGGTCGCGCTCAAGTGGATTCGCGCCAACCAGGACATCGAAATGCGCGGCGTTCAGCAGTGCCTGAACCTCAAGCACCCGAACCTGGTGCATCTTTATGACGTTCGGACCAACACCGAGGGCAACCACTGGCTTGTCATGGAGTACGTCGCAGGGGAGCCGCTGTCTACGATCTTCTCGCGTCATCCCAACGGCGTTGCGCCGGAGCTAGCCGGTCAATGGTTCCACGGACTCGCTCAGGCGATTCACTGCCTGCACGAACACGGCATCGTCCATCGCGATCTGAAGCCGGGGAACATCTTTCTCGAAAACGGTCTGATCAAGGTCGGCGACTATGGCCTGTGCAAGCTCATCGCCGATAGTCAGAAGGCCGGTATGACCAAGGATGTCGGCACTGTGCATTACATGGCGCCGGAGATTTCGACGGGTAACTACAATCGCCAGATCGATGTCTACGCCGCCGGCATCTTGCTCTACGAGATGCTCACCGGGCATGTCCCCTTCGAGGGGGAATCCGCAGGCGAGATCTTGATGAAGCACCTCACCGTGCAGCCCGATCTGACGCGCGTGCCCAAGGAGTTCGTGCCGATCCTGCAAAAGGCCCTCGTCAAGAATCCCGCGCACCGTTATGCGACGATTCACGAAATGGCAAAGGACGTGGCCGCGGTCGTCAATCCGAATCAGCCGATGCAGCCGATGCCGCTGAAATCGCCCGGGCCCCAGACGCACTCCGTTGCCGACTATCCGATGGCGATCCCGGTGACGCAGGCGATGATTTTCCAGCAACGCTGGTCGGAGCTTTCAGGCATCCTGCTGTGGTCGGTGCTGGCGGCAGCGATCCTGACGTTTGGCTGGGCGCTAATCTTCGGCGCCTATGCAAAGTTGCCGCAAGCTTTTTTCCTGGTGGTGGCGGCATCGTGGAGCGTGTTGATTCCTAGCAAGCTTTGGCTGTCTGAATCGGATGATGATTCGTGGACGCGGCGGCTCGTCCACATGACGCTCGGGTTTGGCGTGGGTCTTTTCGCGCTGTATCTCGACGGCTACGAATTGCCGCTTCCGTGGAAGCCGGCCGGGGAATTCGAGGTGCTGCACCCCTGGCAAGCCAATCCGGAGATGCAACAGGCTCTTTCTCGTTCATGGTTCGGTCGCATCTATGGGTCCGAAAATACTTCGATGCCGATCATTGCCTGCTATCTGAGCTACTTCGGCTTGATGTTCCTGATTCTGCGCTGGTGGAAGGTCACCGAGAAAACGCGTTCGAAGCGACTGTCGGTCATGGCGGTGCTGGGGGTAGGAATTTGGTCGTATATTCTGTTGTTCTTGTTGCCGAGCGTGCATCAGCGCGAAATGGGCTTCGTGACTTTGGTGATGGCGTCCGTGGTGTGCCAGGTGACGAGCCCGTGGAAAGAAAAAGTGTCGGTCCGCAAGAAGAAGATGCGGCTTGCGACGGCGTAGCCGGCTCGTAGAGCCGCAGGGCGTAGATCCGCGCGGCAGTGCGAATGTTGGATGGGAGGGAAAAGGACATGCGTATGCTCCTTGGAATCGCGGGCTTGATGCTGATGTGGTGCTACTGCGCCGCGGGCAGCGCCCAACCGGTGGCGCCAATGCCGGCGCGCGTCCCGGCTGGCGTGACGGGGCATGGCGAGACGGTGAAGACAGCCAAGGAAGCCGCCCTTCGCAAGGCAATTGCAGAGATCAAGACGGCGTTGAATGTACAGTCGCTCGTCATCAAGGAAGACTACGTGGCCAAGAACGTGCTTGTCGACGAAGGCCAGCCCGGCAAGGACGTGCCAGCGGATGAGCGGTTCCCCGACTTCAAGACCTGGGAATTGACATTTCGCACCGACAAGGCTTGGTGGACCGACATCGTGCGCCGAGATCTGGATGCGCAGCGTGAGATTCGCAAGAATGAACGGAAAGAGTGGGCATCCCTTACGTTCCTGGGCCTGACAATCCTGCTCCTGGCCGGCGTCGGCTACGTCCGGCTCAATGAATTCACGCAGCGCCGCTACACCACGTGGCTGCGGCTTGCCGGCATCAGCGCAATTACCACCATGATTGCCGGTATCTGGTGGGCCTGGCTGGCCCCGTAATGCTACGCTCGGCGTTTCCGCGCGCAGAGGGGCGCGAAACCGCCGAGCGTAGCACCTTGCGCAACCGTTCCGCGCGACATTTTTCGCGCACCTTGCGGCGCTTTCTTCGGTAAACTATCTGCATGTCTTCCGAGAGCGACCGCATCCTGGTCCAGCAGATTCGCCAAGGCGACGCCCGCGCGTGGGAGCACCTCATCGCACGCTACGAGGGGCGCCTGCTCGCGTTCATCCATCGCCGGCTGCGCGACCGAGCCACCAGCGAAGACGTCGTCCAGGAGACGTTTGTCGGCTTTCTCAACAGCTTGCCCAACTATGACGAGTCGCGCGAGCTGCAAACCTACCTCTTCACGATCGCCTCGTATAAACTGACGGATCAACTCCGGAAATCGGGCCGGCATCCGACGCAATATGTATCAGACGGCGCGAACGATATCCTGCACCAGAAGCTCGATTCGCACAAGGCCGCGTCCAGCGTTGCACGCAGTCATGAGCGCAGGGACCTCGAAAGCGATGCCGTCGCCCGCAGTCTGACTCTCCTGCTCGATCAGTGGCGCGAGCAAGGGGAGTACGCTCGCATCAAGGTGCTGGAGTTGCTCTTCGTCAAGGGCTGGGCGAACCGCGACATTGCCAGGTTCCTCAAGATTAGCGAACAGCAGGTCGCCAACATCCGCTTCGCCGCAGTCAAGAAGCTGGGCGATCACGTGAAGGGGGCCGGGCTGCCGATCGACGTCTTCCCCGAGTTGAAAGAGGAGGGCTCGGCATGAGTGACGTCATCACCCGTGAAATGCTCTCGGGCTATCTCGACGACGCCCTTGCCGAGGGCGAGATCGCCCAGATCGAGCAAGAGCTGCGCCAATCGGAGCCACTCAGGCAGCAGTTGCAAAAGTTGATGCAGGAGCGAGATCGAGGCGAGCACTCCGTCGGTGCGATCTGGCGTCGCCAGCGTTTGAGTTGCCCGCCGCGCGAGCAGCTCGGTAGTTTTTTGCTTGGGGTTCTCGACGACGACGTGCAAGACTATATTCAATTTCATCTGAAGACGATTGGCTGTGCCTACTGCCTGGCCAACCTCGCCGACATGCAAACGCAACAGCAGGATGCCGACGGACAGGTGAAGAACCGGCGCAAGAAGTATTTCCAGTCGAGCGCGGGATTGCTACAAGTGCCGCCGAAGAAGAAATGAGCCTCTTGCGGCGTAGCATGCGCGTGCAGCTCCCCTGCTACGCCGCAAGAGGCAATACCCGAGGGGATTCCATGCCTAATCGCCGCGATTTCCTGGCAACCTCCGCCGTCCTTGCCGCGGGCGCTACGTCAACCACTGCCGCTCAGCCACAGGACGATACGACGCGCCTGGGGCGCACGGCGCACACGCGCTTCGCCGTCAACCTCGAAATGTGGTGGCGCAACGTGATGCCATTCACGCGCCGCATCGAGGAGGCGGCTCGGCTTGGCTTCCAGTGCATCGAGTTTTGGCCCTACGAGGGCAAAGACATCGGCGCCATTGCCGATCTATGCCAAAAGCTCAAGATCGAGGTCGCCCAGTTCACCGCCTGGGGCTTTCGGCCCGGCTTGAACGATCCGCGCAACCACAATCGCTTCGTCGAGAAGGTTGAGGAAGCCTGCAAGGTCGCCCAGCAGCTCCGTTGCCGCATGATGTGCGTTGTCGCTGGCGACGATATCGCCGGCATGACGCAGCAGCAGATGCATGAGAACGTCATCGGCGGTCTGCGTCGTGCGGCTCCGATCGTCGAAAAACACAACATCACGTTGATCCTGGAGCCGATGAACATTCGCGTCGATCACAAGGGGCATTGCCTTTACGGCAGCGAACCGACGGTGCGCATCATCCGCGCCGTCAACAGCCGGTGCGTCAAAATGCTGGCGGACTTGTATCATCTGCAAATCACCGAAGGCGACCTGTGCGGCCATATGCGCGATTACTTTGCGCATGCCGCGTATTATCAGCTTGCCGATCACCCCGGCCGGAACGAGCCGGGCACCGGCGAGATCAACTACACGCGTGTGTTGAGGCAACTGCACGACCTGGGCTATCGAGGCATGGTCGGCCTGGAACTGCGGCCCCTGCGCACCGAGCTCGAAGCGGCGCGGGCGTTGAATCGGGTGGATCAGTGGTGATCTAGCCGCTTGCGGCTTAGCAGGTTTGCTACGCCGCAAGCGGCTTGGGGAGAGATACCGATGCCTGATCCCAAACGCGTTGCTGCCATCGTCACCGTCTATAACCGATGGTCGCACGCTGACGTCATCCTCGGCAAGATGCTTGAAGGCTATCACCACGACCGCAAATCGTTTCCCAACATGCGGCTCGTGTCGATGTACGTCGACCAGTTTCCGAAGAACGACTGGAGCCGCGATCTCGCCAAGAAACACGGCTTCACGATTTACAACAGCATCGCTGGCGCCGTGACGTTGGGCCGCAAGGAAGTCGCGGTGGACGGCGTCCTCTGCATCGGCGAGCATGGCCAGTATCCGAACAACGCCCGCGGGCAGATCCAGTATCCACGGCGGCGTTTCTTCGAGGCGGTGACCGACGTTTTCGCCAAGCATCGACGCACCGTGCCGGTTTTCAACGACAAGCACCTGTCGCACAACTGGATCGACGCTCGGTGGATGTACGACCGCTCGCGCGAACTGATGTTCCCGTTCATGGCCGGCTCGTCTCTCCCCGTGACCTGGCGCCGGCCGTCGTTGCGGTTGCCTCGCAATTGTGAGTTGACGGAAGCGGTCGCCGTCGGCTACGGCCCGTTCGAGGGATACGGCTATCACGCCATCGAAGGATTGCAGTGCATGGCCGAGCGGCGCCGCGGCGGCGAGACGGGGGTCCGGGCCGTTACCTGTTTGCAGGGCGAAGCGATGTGGCAAGCGATGGACCGCGGCGTCTTCTCGCGTGAACTCCTCGAAGCCGCCATGGCCCAGGTTCCGACGCATGCAAGGGGCGATTTCCGCAAGCTGACGCTCCAGGATAAGGAAGCGGGCGTCTTCCTGATCGAATATCGCGACGGCTTCAAAGGGGCGGTCGCCATGCTCAACGGTTGGGTTCACGAAACCGACGGCGACGGCGGCGGCTTCACTTTTGCAGGCCGGCTCCGCGGCGAGCTTCGCCCGGCCGCGTGTCAGTTTTACTTGCAACAGCCCGACCCGTTCGCGCACTTCGAGTACCTGCTCAAGGCGATCGACGCCATGGTGCAATCAGGGCACGCCGCCTATCCCGTTGAGCGCACTCTGCTGACGACCGGCATCATCGACGCCGTGATGATCAGCAAGACCGAGAAAAACCGGCGCGTCGAGACTCCGCACCTCGACATCCGCTATCAGCCGACCGAATGGGGCTTTGCGCTGGACCCGGTGCCGCGGACGATTAAACGGTGATTTCGTGGGAAACGAGACGCTTTTCTAGCTCTTGCTTGGCGACCCGCAGACGATCCCGCTAGCGGTGTGGAATTGGCACCGCATCCGATCCCTTAGGCCGACCTCGCGTGGACGTGCTGACTATCGGCGCAACGATGAAGGATCCGCAAGTGCCTCGGGGGTCCATGCCGCAGCGTGTTGATGGGTGAGCATGTCCTGCGCAAGCGCTAACGGGACGGCCGAAAGAAAGTAAAAACCCGCGACCATTCCAGGCTCCGCCTCGTCGGCCTGTGTTCCCTGCAAGAGACATTTCATCAACGGCAATCGTTGAGCATGGAATTCGCATAGACGTTGAAAGAGTTGAAGGTTGTCGCGCATCGTCGAACTGAGGATGCCCTGCTCCGTGGGTGCAGTATCGAGCCGAAAACGAGTGCGCAAATCGGCCGGGATCTGTTGCGAGAACAGCCAATTCATGCCATCCTCGAACATGCTCGCCAGCTCGGCGGGGTCCACATCGGGATAGGGCGGAAAACGCTGGAACCACGTCGGCGCAGCCATGTCGCTCGGCAGGCCATGGGGAGAATTCATGGCCAAATAGAGTGGCAAATTGAGTCCGGTTGCTGCACGAATCACGTCCAAATCACTCTGCATGGCGTGGATTGTCTCGCGCGTGCCTTTCTCCGATTGGAGCGCGGTGGGCGGTACAATCAACATTACTCCCTGGATCGGCAACCGGGTCGATCGTTCCGCTTCCAGGCATGCACAAAGATAGCCCAGGCGTTCGGCCATTTCGTCCTCAGCGCCGGGAGATTGTTGTCCCAGTTTTCCCAGCATGGATATCTGATCGCACACGATAAAGATCGCATCGGAATTGGCAAACGCACAGAATGGCGTGGCGGAATGGCACGCGAGCGGCGTGGTGCCGATGGCGTCCAGCCAGGCCCGTGTCGCGCCGGCCCGCGGCCCCAGGATCAGAAAAATCGGGGCCTGCTGGAATTCAATCGTTCCCTGATCCAGTGCAGGCCGTACCTGAGCCCAGGCCGACACCATTGCTGGCCCAACTGTCGGCAGCGGCGAGATTTCAAACGAAAGCCAAAGCCCACGGCTCAGCCAGCCAAGTGCATACACACCGACGGCCAAGAAAGGTAGCCAGATGCGGTGCAAGCTCGGCCAGGGAGATTGCAGAAAGCGTTCCATACCGCTCGTGCGATTAATGTACCACAACGCCGTCAGCAGGCCGACCCACAAGAGTACATGAACACCCCATCGTGCGACGAGTAGTCCGGAACCGTTGCCTTGGTCGTGCGACGGAAAAGCGACTCTCATGATTTCACGCATAGGCATCCAGCACATCGATAGCGCCGTCATGGCTTTGCTCCTCAGCTTTGGAGTGAACTCGCCGGATTCAGAATTCGTCGCAAACCAAACCTCTACTGAAGTCGCCACCATAGCGTCAAAGCCAGCGGCGTGACCAGCGCGACGGCCAACAGCAGGGAATACGTCAGCCGGCGTACCGGTGCCCCACTGGCGCGGCGCTGCTCACACGGCATGGAATCGAGACTGGCGGGCATCGTCCACGGCTTGTGGCCTTGTGCCAGCCGAGCACGGATTCTTGTCACCCACGGTCCGACCTGGTCGAGTTTATTCCGTCGATCTCCGCGGAATCCGAGCATCACGCACAGGTGCATGACTTCCAGGGCATCGAGGTCGCCTCGCGTCTCGGCATAACGGGCCTCCTCCCAGAACTTTGCGCCCCCCTCGTCAGTGCCGAAGAGGGTCGCCTCGAGCGAGCGCTGGCGCCAGCATTGTCCTTGCGGTGAGAACTGTTCGAGCCATTCATCCATCCAGCAGGTCAACGCGTAGCGCACAGTCACCTGGGTGAGCCGCTGGCGATCCTCAAGGGTATCCTGCTGCGCAAAGTCAAAACCGATCAATCCGTTTGCATCATCAGCACTGCTTGCATCGAGTGCGGACAGCAGTCGCTCCATGTCTTGCTTCTCGCCATCGGCCTGCACCGACTCTCCTGCCTCCAGACGGTCACGCAGGGAGATTCCAAGGCTAAAAAACGAATGCACAGCATCCGCGAGGGGGGTGTTCATGAGATTGGCTCCATCGACTCGTACATCTTCATCCGAGCCCGAGCGCCAAGCGAAGGGCAAGCGACGTTTCGCGATCGGCGCTCGAGATCCGACGTTCATCAATACGATCGAGCATCTTCGGCGACCTTCGTTAGTATCTGCTACTTTCGGCTCGCGTGAGGATAATCCAAACGCACTATTTGAACAACGGCAGTCCGGCAGTGCCCGCCCACTTGGACGGGCGTCCCTCTCGATGTTTGCGTACGGGCAATGCGAAGATCTCACGCAAAGGCGCAAAGCTGGCGAACAGGAGATACTACAGAATCGCCGAGTCCCGCGGCGGCGGCCCACCAAGGATGTTCGTGCTCCTTCTTTCACGTGGCACAATTGACAATCAGAAATTGCTGAATTGCAGTGTTGAATCCCATCCTGCCTTCTTTGCGCCTTTGCGCCTTTGCGTGAGGTCCGTGAGGGGTTTGCTCTCGAAAGAGCAGCCAAAAAAAGGGAGGTACACGATGGCGGTAAAACGGGCTTGACAAGAACGCGGTTGTTCATTAAAAGCCCACCCTCTTTCGGGGTATTCAGAGGCGAATCTGCGGCTGGGCGGCCATCCGGGGTATTGATGGTCGGCCGGCGGGACTCGTATCAAGGGGAGAAACGAGCATGAAGTGGACAAACCTTCTGCGTCGCTGGACCATGCATAGCGTCCATGCGGCCATTCTCGGCGCGGCACTGACGGGATCGGCGAGCTTTGCGATCGCCCAGACGTCCAAGGCCGTCGCCACGCAATCGCCCAGGCACTTCACGCAGAGCCTCACTTTCGACATGCCGGTCCAAATGGAGGCGGCCGATCGTTTGAAGCTGCAGGAATTTCGCCTGTACATGCGAACGCCATCTAGTGGTTGGCAAGTGCATGGCAAGGGGCATGCGGGGCTGACGAAGTTCAGCTGCAAGGTGCCTTGCGATGGCGAATATTGGTTCACCCTGGTGACAGTGGACCGTGACGGGCGTATGGATCCATCCGACGTGATCCTGGAAGCTCCAGGCCAACGCGTGATCGTGGATACGACGGCGCCGGTGATTCAGGTGCAATCGTGGACGAGTCCCGAAAATGACATGTGCCTGCGCTGCACTGTGACGGATGCCAATCCGGATCACACCACGCTCAAGGCCATCTGCCGCACTGACGCCGGCGATGTCCCACTGGAAGTTGTGCCGAATCAACCAGGCACTTTCCGCCTGAAGGGGGGCGAACTGCTGCGTTTCCCGGTCATTGTCAGCGTGAAGGACATGGCGAAGAATGTTGCGACCAAGGAAGTCAACGTGCGCGAGATGATCGGGTCCGCACTGATTCCGAACGCGCCGAAAGTGCCTGCGGACATCAAACAAACGAGCAATAGCCCCGAACCGCGCGGCGTGGGTTCTCTACCGTTGCCGCGCACGGAAGCGCCGCCGCGATTCGAGGCGCTGCCGCCGCCGCCAAAGAACGACCTCCCGAGCAAAGCTGAATTCACGCCGCCTCCGGTGCCGATGAACCTGAATGTTCCGAATTCGGGCGCCGTGCTACCAAGCCTTCCGCCTCCGCAACCGGCCGTGCCCGGATCGGCCCCACATCAGCTCATCAATACCACACGTGCGTCGATCGACTTCCGCATCGACCAGGTCGGGCCCAGCGGTGTCAGCAAAGTCGAAATCTACATGACGCCCGACAAGGGACAATCCTGGCATCGCGTCGGGCAGGCCAATGACAAACGCAGTCCTGCCGAAATCAACTTGCCCGGCGATGGCGTGTACGGTGTTCGCATTGTCGCGACCAATGGCAACGGTTTCGGCGGCAAGGCCCCGGTTCGCGGCGACACGCCGCACTGCACCGTCGAGGTCGATACCACCGCCCCCTTTGTGCAACTGCGCTCTGCCGAGGTCGTCGCGAGCGGCGGACACGTGGAATTGCGCTGGAATGCAACCGACGCCAACCTGGGCGCCGAGCCTGTCTCGCTCTTCTATCGCACGCAGCCTGACGGCCAATGGCAGGTCATCGCACGCAACGTCAAGAATGACTCCGTCCATCGCTGGACCTTCCCACGCGACGCCGGCAGCCAGTTCTTCTTCAAAGTCGAGGTCGCCGACAAGGCGGGAAACCTGTCCCATGACGTCTCTCGCCAGCCCGTCGTCATCGATATGAGTGAGCCACGCGCCACCGTCGTCGGCGTCACCGGCAGTGCGACACCATCGCGGCCGAATTAGCAAGCGAATGGAGAGAAGGGGAGATAGGGAGCGACGGACCATTAGCTGGTCGCGTGTTACTCCCCTTCTCCCCTCCTCAGCGTGCCGGCAGCCCCCAAATACGCACCGTCCGGTCATAGCTGCCGCTGACCGCACGGCGGCCGTCCTGTGAGAACGCGACGGACGTGATCGTGTCGGTATGCCCTGCGAAGCTTTGAATCACTTTGCCTGTGCCGACATCCCATAGCTTCATCGTGCGGTCGTCGCCCCCCGTGAGCAATCGCCTCCCATCGGGTGAAAGTGCCATCGCCGGCACCCGCCCCTGATGGCCTTCCAATCGGCGTGATTCCTTGCCAGACTGCAAATCCCAGACGTGAATCACCGCGTCGCCCGAGGAGACCAGGTGCCGATTATCTGAGAGGAATGCCACGTTCATCACCGATTCATTCTGAGGCTCAAAGGTCTTTACCGGCTGTCCCGTTGCCAGGTCGTAAACGCGCACCGTCTTGTCGACACCACCGGATGCGACGTAGCGCCCATCGGGTGAGAAAGCGACTGCGTACACGTAGTTGGTATGCCCCTGGTAGCGACGAATCTCGTCCCCCGTGTTCACATTCCACAAATAGACTTTCTCGTCGTCGCTGCCCGTGAGCAGCGTGGTTGCATCGCGGGACAGGGCCAGGCCGTTGACGTCTTTGCCGTGGGTCCAGCGCTTGACCTCATTGCCGGCCTTGAAATCCCACATCCGCGCCGTGCCGTCCCAGCTTGCGGAGATTAAATGACGGTTGTTCGGGTGAAAGGCGACCGACCAAACTTCTTTCGTGTGGCCGCGCAGGGAGTAGGCTTCTTTTGCTTCCTTGACGGACGTGTCCCAGACCCGGACGCTCTGATCCCGGCCACACGACGCGGCGTACCGTCCGTCGTGCGAAAAAGCGACTCCTTTGATCTCGTCGGCGTGCCCCTCGTACTTGCGGATTTCACCGATTGGCCCGCCGGCGACGGGCGTTAAGGTCGGCGTGCCGGCAAGCAGGTTCTGCACGATGTCGATCCGCTTCTGGGCCTTGGTGCGGTGCAATCCCGACAGCGTCGGGAGCGATTTGTCATACCAGTGCATCGCCCGCATCTGGATCGCCAGCTTGGCAATTCCCTGTTCATTGGCGGACTGCTCCCACCAACCGTCGGCCAGCGCGAGCTGATCCCTGGCGTCCTTCGGTTCCTGCAAATCCTGAATCGCCAGGGTCGCCAGCGCCTTGTCGCCGCTAGCAGCAAAATACTTCAGCGCCTTTTCCCAACGTTTCTTCTGGTACGCGAAGTACTTGCCGAGCTCGAATTGCGCTTCCACGTCATTCGGACTTTTCTTCACGCGATCGAGGTAGCCCTGCACCTTTGCAAAGCTCTTTTCGATTGCCGCGATATCTTCATTGCGATTCTGCAATTCAAGCACCAGGCTCGGGCTCTTGGCCTTCTTGGCAGCGTTGACCGCGGCCTCTCCAAGTTGGTGCGCTGCCTTGTAATGATCGAGATCGACCGCCTCGGCCAGCAGCGGGCGAATAACCTCAACCAGTGTTAACCCCTGCTCTTTCTCGGTGGCCGTGGTAACCGCAAGACCGAGGACGTCGGCTTTCAGAAGGAGTGCATCGACGTCGTAGACGCGGCTCATTTCCTCGACAATGGCAAGGGCGAGCCCGGTGTCGTTGCCTTTGGCGGCGAGATCACGGGCCTCGCGCCAGCAGACGTAGCGAACAACCGGATCGTCCTTGACTTCCTTGCCCTGCTGGAACAGCAACGACGCCAGCCTGGCCTTGGCGTCGCGCGTCGTCGCCTTTTCCAGATCGTCGCCGAAGATGTCCAGCACGAGCTGCATCGGCTTCTTCTGCGCCGCCTCGCTCGGCACCGGCTGCTTGGCGGTGCCCTGGGCCGCCGACGGCGTTTGCGCGACGAACCACACCCCGAAGAGGAAGGCGCCAAGTGTGAGAAGCTGAATCGTGTATTTCAAACGCGGTTGCATGGTTGGTTCCTGAAAGTAGGTCATGGAGCGAGATTACTGCCAAAATATCAGCGTCGCTGGGTGGCGAAGGATTGTCAAGAAAATAATCGCTACTGCAGGCGAGTGGGGTTGCGTCAGCGTCCTGTGGTTAGGATGGACGCGATCGGATTCTTGGCTGTTCCACGGGGTATTTCCACAGCTACCCCTACTTCCCCTTCGCCACCCACATCGCCGCGTCGTGCCAGTTAGCGCTCAGGTCATAGCGTTCGTTATTGACCAGATCGCGTGGGTAGGCGACGTTGGCATACACCACCTTGGGATCGAACAGCTTCACCACCGTTCCCGCGGCGACTGAAAGCTCCGAGCAGATCCAGCTATCACGGTCGAGCACGGTTTTGCCGAGCACCAGCTCCCGGACGGGTCCGCGCGAGCGCAGCGAAGTCCCCTGCAAGAGCAAGCGGGCGACGGCATAGCGCTTGCCGTCCTGGGCCTCGGCGAATTTCGTGAGGGCATTCGATTGCTCCGCAGTCAGTTCTTTCTTGCAGCGGCGAATCTGGATTGTGCCCTTGTAGTCCTCGTTGAACTGCGGCAAGCGTTTGTCGAGATCGAGCAGCTTGACCCAAACGGTGTCGTCCGGGCCCGCCTCCAGCACCGCGAGTTTGCCGTTGGATTTCTTGACAACCATGCCCATGTGCAGTGGTGGGCCCGTTCCTGCATAAGCAAACAACAGGGTCCAGCCAATGTTGCGGTCGTCGTAGAAAATGAGATCACCCTCGCGTGGGGCGTAGCGGACGATCTCGTGTTCAGGCTTGCCCTTCTCTTTTTTCTTCTCGGCCTTCAGGTAGCCAGACGATGGTTCATCGGCATTGGTGGCCCCGATCGCCGAGATGAAGCCGGTGCAGCAGAGAATCAGCAACAATCGACGCATGACCGCCTCCTTGATACCCAGAGGAAATATCCATCTTCCGGCGACAACAATTTGACGTGGCCCATGGCCGTGCGTTACAATGACCGGGACGCCGCTATCATTGTAGGCATCGAACCATCACCCACCTGGGCCGACCCCCATGAAAAGGCTGTTTCTTTCACTCCTGTTGGGAATTGCGATTTTTGTGCCGCAACAGGTGGATGGCTGCACCATCCCCGTCTTCCGCTACGCCCTCGAGAAATGGGAGCTGACGCCGTACGACGTGCTCGTCTACCATCACGGCCCGGTGCCTGCCGACTTGCAGAAGATGCTCAAAACCTGGACCGATGCGCCGAACAAGGCCAATATCGATATCACGGTCGTAGACCTCGACGGCAAAGTCTCCAAGATCCATCAAAAACTCTGGGACCGCTGGGGCAAGAAGGACAAGGGCCCGTGGATGCTGGTCCGCTCGCAGTCCAACAACGCGGCAGACATCCCGGCCTTCAGCGGGCCCTGCACGGCGGCCAACCTGGACACCAATGTCGATTCGCCGATGAGGCAGGCGATTCTCGCCCATCTGACGCGTGGCGCCTCGGTGGTCTACGTCCTGCTGACCAGCGGCGACAAGGACTACGATCGCGAGGTCTTCGACATGGCAACGAAGGAGCTTCGCTTCCTTGAAAAGAAAATCAAGTTGCCGGAGCAAAGCAAGGAAGGCCCACAACTCAAGCTGCCGTTGCCCCTCAAGGTCTCTCTGCCTCTATTGGTGCTCGATCGCAATCGGCCGGAAGAGGCGGCATTCGTTCAGATGCTGCTAGCGACTGAGGATGACCTCGAGAAGAAGAAGGGGCCGATCCTGTTCCCGATCTTCGGCCGCGGCCGTTCGCTCGGCTCGCTTTATGAAGACAACCTGACGCCGAAGATGGTTTCAGCGGCGACGGAGTTTTTGTGCAAGGAATGCTCGTGCCAGGTGAAGGACCTGAATCCAGGTGTAGATCTGCTGATGCTGGCGCACTGGAACGCGCATTTCGATGTAATGTTCGACAAGAAGGAGCCGGTGGCGATGCCGAAGGTGATGCCGACGAAACTGCCGTATCCAGATGTGGAGCTGAAAGAGACGCCGAAGGACACACCGAAAGACAAGGAAACGCCGCTTGTAGGTGTCGATACGCCCAAGGAAGACACGAGCGTTACGCCGACCCCTTCGCAAAGTGAACCGCCTTCGATGGCGTGTGATTGTTGTGGGGCGCCGTGGTGGTGCCCGCGCTCCAATCCGCGGGTTCTGCTGTGGCTGGCAACGGGCGTTGCCGGCTGTTTGGTGGTTGGCACGGGGAGTTGGCTTGCGTTCTCGGTGCGCAAGTAATGTTCGCCTCGTTCCCAGGCAGAGCTTCGGAACGAGCCAAGGTGGTTTCATGTTTTCCCGCTTTTCCCCGGCTCTGATTTTCTTCGCCGGCTCCGTCGCGCTGCTGGCCGGACTCATCGCAGCACTCTATTGGACGCGAGACAGCGGTATCGCCGGATCGACCGATGTGCCCCTCGAAGTCTACTGCGCGGAGGCGATGCGCCTGCCGATGGAGGCGATCGCTGCGGAATACGAGGCGGAGTTCAAGCAGAAAGTGGTCTTGAAGCCTGGACCGTCGCAACACATCTTGACTCAGCTCGAATTGGCAAAGAAAGGCGATCTCTTTCTGCCTGCCGATGACAGCTACATCCGCCAGGCCAAGAAGAAGAACCTGATTGACGAGGTCATGAGCGTCGCGCGCATGAATGCCGTCGTCATCGTTTCGCCCAAATGTCAAACGGAGATCAAGACGTGGGCCGACTTCCTTGCCCAAGGGAGCAAGATCGGCCTGGCCAATCCCGAGGCGACGGCGATCGGCAAAATCACGCGTGAGCAATTGCAAGCCAGCGGCTTGTGGGACGCTCTCGAGCAACGCAAGCCGACATCGCTTGGCACCGTCAACGAGGTCGGGAACAGCGTCGCCAGCGTCGGTTCCAGCCATGTCGGCATCGTCTGGGACGCCGTCGCCCAGCCCCTCCAGGTCAAGAAGCCCGACTTGAAAATCGTCAAACTCAAGGAACTGGAAAGTGTCTCGGCTCGCGTGCAGATTGCCGTGACGAAATACTCGACCCAGCCGGCCAACGCGCGACGCTTCGTTGACTTCATTCGCAACAAGGACAAGGGCGGAAAGCACCTGAAGAAACAGGGCTACTCCGAGATTACCGAAGCCGAGGCCACTGACCAACGCCGCGAGCTGGTCGTTTACGCCGGCTCCATGTTGCGGCCAGCCCTCGAAGAATCGCTCGACGCGTTTGAGAAGCGCGAGAACGTCAGAATCACGCGCGTTTACAATGGCTGCGGCATTCTCGTCAGTCAGATGAAAGGGGGCCACGAGCCCGACCTCTACTTCGCCTGCGACACCAGCTTCATGCTGCAAGTGAAGGATCAGTTCGAGCCGTCTACGAATGTCTCCAATAATCAACTGATGATCGTCGTGAAGAAGGGGAACCCGAAACAAGTCTCCACTTTGGAGGACCTTGGCAAGAAACTACTTCGTGTCGGCATCGGCCATGAGCACCAATGTGCTCTCGGCGCCCTGACCAAAGAAACATTCATTCGCAGCAAGGTGTACGACCAGGTCATCAAGAATGTAGTCGTTCAGTCGCCGACAGGGGATTTCCTCGTCAACCAATTGCGAATTGGGGCGCTCGATGTCGTCGTCGCCTATCGTAGCAATCTGCTCGATCCCAAGACTGGCCAGAACTACCAGGAATTGGAAGGGACACCGATCACCGGTATTCCGTGTGCGACGCCGTCGCAGCCCGTGGCCGTGGGCAAGAGCAGCGCACATCCCGAAATGAGCCGCAAGTTGATGGAATTCTTGCAGACTGTGGAATCACGGGATCGCTTCGAGAGGCTCGGATTCGGCTGGGAAGTGAAAGCCGTCGAGAAATAGCGCATCACCTACTCGCTCCCAGCGCCAGCAAAGGATGATCGAGGTCCACTTTGAAGCCGCGTCTGCCCGCCGATTGGGTGTTCTATCTCTGCCTGTCGATTCTCGGCGGGTCGTACGTGGTGCTGATCATCGCCATGATTGTTGCCGATCTGTTTTTCACGACGCCCGGCCATTTTCTCGATTCGCTCAACAACCCGAATATTCGCTACGCCATCAAGCTCAGCTTGATTTCGTGTACGATCACCGCCGTCCTGTCGCTGTGGGTCGGCGTGCCGATGGGTTATCTGCTGGCGCGCACGCAGTTTTGGGGCAAAACGTTCATCGACACGCTGCTCGATGTGCCTATCGTCTTGCCTCCACTCGTCATCGGCCTGAGCTTGTTAATTTTGTTCCAGGCGTGGCCGGGGCAGTTCTTTCAGCGCAATTTCTTCGGCGTGACGTTTGAAGTGCCGAGCGTGATCCTTGCGCAGTTTTCGGTGTCGGCAGCGTTCGCGGTGCGCACGATGCGAGTGACGTTCGAGCAGATCTCGCCGCGCACCGAGCAGGTGGCGATGACGCTCGGCTGTACGCGGGCCCAGGCGTTCTGGCGTGTCGCGATGCCGGAAGCGAGGCGAGGCTTGTTGACGGCGGGAACGCTTTCATGGGCCAGGGCGCTCGGGGAATTCGGGCCGATCCTGATTTTTTCCGGCGCCACCCGCTTGCGCACGGAGGTGTTATCCACGACGGTGTGGCTCGAATTCTCGATTGGCAACCTCGAAGCGGGTATTGCGGTATCGCTTTTGATGATAGCCGCCGCTGTGGTGGTGCTCATCCTGACACGGACTTTGGGTTTACGTGGTACGGGGCTGGTGTAAGGTCTCCGTGCCCGAGCATCAGCGAGGAGTGCCGCGTGGTCTTTCGTTGGCGCTCGGGTTCGGACAGAATTGGCAAACGATGATCGACGTCGATCAACTCTGCTTGGCGCAAGGGGCATTCCGCCTCGACAATGTCGCGCTCCATATTCCGCGTGGCAAATACGCCCTGCTCATGGGTTCCACCGGTTGCGGCAAGACGACGGTGCTCGAAGCCGTCGCCGGTCTGCGGCCCATCATCTCTGGCCGAATCCGGCTCGATGAGCGCGATGCCACGTACCTTACGCCGGCCGATCGAAATATCGGCTACGTGCCGCAGGATGGCGCGTTGTTCAAGACCATGACCGTGCGCGACAACCTGGGCTTTGCTCTGGCGATTCGCCATCAGGCCACGGCGGCGATCAAGGCCCGCGTTGAGGAATTGGCGGACTGGCTGCGCGTCTCGCCTCTGCTCGACCGGTACGCTGTCGGGCTTTCGGGGGGTGAGACGCAGCGGATTGCGCTGGGGCGAGCGCTTGCCAATCATCCGCCCGTGCTGTTGATGGACGAACCCCTGAGCTCGCTCGACGAGGAGACGCGCGACCGCATGATCGAACTCTTGAAGGGCTTGCCGCAGAAGGCGAACGTTACCGTCCTGCATGTCACGCATAGCCGGCACGAGGCGGATCAGCTCGGCGATTTGATTTTTCGTTTGCAAGAAGGGCGTGTGGCGGTTATCAAGAACGGGCCTACTCTCTAACCGCGCTTCGGAGATCACCATGCGTAGAGCACTCGTCATCGGCCTGTTTTGCGTCGTCGCCGGGTTTCTTGCCAGCTGCAAGCAAACGCCTGACGATGGCAAGAACCCAAAGAGGAACTCCAAGGGGACCATCGGCGTTTCGGTGTTGACGATGGCCAACCCGTTCTTCAAGGAGATCGCCGACGTCTTGACCGTCGAGATGAACAAGGCCGGCTACGACGTCGTGGCGGTTTCCGGCGATCTCGATGTCCCGAAACAGCAAAAGCAAGTCCAGGATTTCCTCGTGCAAAAGGTTTCCGCCATCGTCCTGTGTCCGTGCGATTCCAAGGCGATCGGCCCGGTCATCAAGCAGGCCAACAAGGAAGGCGTCCCCGTCTTCACGGCCGATATCGGGTGTCTTGATCCCGATGCCAAGGTCGTCACCCATGTCGCGACCGACAACTACCAGGGAGGCAAGCAGGCCGGCGAGGCGATGATTGAGGCCCTTGGCGAAAACGGGGGCAAGGTACTCGTGCTCGATTTTCAGAAGGTCGAGTCATGCATCCTGCGTATCAAGGGGTTCGATGAAGTTCTCAAGAAACACAACGATGCCCGAGCAAGCGGCAAGATCGAGGTCGTCAAACGCCTTCCCTGCGACGGAGACAAGGACAAGGGCTACCGCGCCACGCAGGACACCTTGCAGTCCGATCCCGATATCGTCGGCATCTTCGCCATCAATGATCCCGGCGCTCTCGGCGCCCGAGCCGCTCTCGAGAAAGCCAACAAGACCGCGCAGATCAAGATCATCGGCTTCGACGGCCAGCCCGAAGGCAAGCAGGCGATCCTAGAAGGTAAGATCTACGCCGACCCAATCCAGTTCCCCGACAAGATCGCACAGGAGACTGCCCGTGCCATCCTGCGCCATTTCCAGGGGGACCCGCTGGGTCGGGAGATCCTGATTCCAACGAAGCTTTACCGCAAGGCGGACGCCCTGAAGGACCCGGGGCTGAAGAAGTAAGCAGCGTTTGTCTACCACGAGCCGCGACCGTCAGGGAGCGAGAACCGGCATTGGCCAGCGTTCCCTGACGGTCGCGGCTCGTTTATGATCTCTCAAAATAGAGAAGACCGTAGCGAGGCGACGCTCGGCGACTGCTTTTATTCTGCACAACGAACCTGGCAATTGGCCTCGGGGATTGGGTACAAGGGAGATACCAGCAATCAAAGCAGCCGCCTGCCGTCGCTGGGCTTTTCACCCACGAGGATTCGCCATGGCCGCCCCCACGTTCGCTACCAACACGACGATCGACATCTACCAGGGAATGAACATCCCGCCGGCGGCTCCGGACGTCGCAGGAGTGCCGGTGAGTCTGCGGCCTGAATATCAGCCGGGACTGGAAGCCTCGGAAGGGGCAGCGGCGGCGCGCTGGACGCACATCATCGATGTTGCACTGGGGGTGGATATCCGCGATGCCGGCGGCGGCGGACCGGGCGGATCAAGCGTTTACGTCCCCGACAAGAACGGCACGAAATTCAACGTGGTGTGGGTCGAACGCGTGGGCCGTGGCTCGGCAGGGGACCATAAGCGGGCCTATTTGTTGCGAACGGTGCCAGCGTGGCCGACCGATGAGGTATGAAGTGCGGGGTCAGCGCCGGAAGGCGCGCGTCACGCGGGTGTTGCTGGCATGCGTGTAGGACCAGACGCGGACGCCGGCGCGGTTGACCTCGACGGCGCCGACGTTCGGGTCCATCGACGTCATCAGCGTATTGCCGTTCGGCAGCCGTACGGCCGCGATCGGGGACGCGATCGCCACTTCCCAGATCACTTTACCCTGGCTGTCGTATTCGAGGACTTTGCCTTCCTGATTCTGTGGCACAAGCACGCGGCCATTGGGGAGCATGTGGATGCGGCCGCCGTAGAGGCGCATGCCGATATTGACTTCGAAGCTGCGTAGCTCTTTGCCCTGGGCGTCGTAGCGGACAATGCGGGCATCGGCCTGCAGGGTGACCATATCGCCATTCGGGAGTTTCAGAGCCTTGAGGATCTTGCGCTCGCCGAGTCCGTTGGCGGGGCCGAGATTGATGTTCAGGACCTCGTTGCCATTCTTGTCGAATTCCATGAGCTGATGATCGTTGGCGACAAACGTGTTGCCGTTGGCCAGGCGCTGAGCGACCAGGGGCGCGACGACCCCTTTTTGCCAAACGACCGCGCCATTCAGGTTGCGTTCGCTGACGCGGTTGGCGTGATGCTCGGCAAGGAGCACACGGTCCTCGCCCACCAGTTGCGCGTCAAGCGGGAAGGCGATGTTGGGGATCTGCCAGCGCGGCTGATTGTCGGCGCCGAGTTCGAGGACTGTGTTCTGATCGAGCAGCACAATGAGCGTGCGGCCGAGAAGCTTGGGCGTTTCTTCGAGGCTGGCGAGATCGACCTTGTCGCCGTTTTTCTTCCACCAGCTATGCCAGGCGTCCTTGCATTTCTCGCGCGCTGCCTTGTCGTTACCCATCGACGTGGCCGGCGGAGGTGTGGCGGCCGAGAGGTTGAGCAGAAGGTCCTCGGCCTGCCAGGCGGTTGCGACCGGCAGGTCGGCTAGCGAATCAATCAACACGGCGACAGCGTCACGCTGTTGCTCAAAGACAAGGGCCCGTGCCGTGCGAAATCGCACCAGCGGGTCGGCGTCGTTGAGTGATTTACGGACCGCCTCCTTGTGCCCGGCGTACCCAACGCGCGCCAGCACTTCGGACGCGGTCGCCCGGCGGAGTGCGGAGCGGTCGGTCAGAGCGGCCAGCAAGAGCGGGTCGGCCTTGCCTGCCTTCACGGCGTTTTTCGTCAGCGCGAGACGAAGCTCGTCTACCAGAGTGTCGTTGTCGGCAAAGGGCAGGTAGCCGAGCAGCGTCTCGACCAGGGCCGCCGGCTTGCGTTCAGCGGCGGCGCGAATGGCGGCGCCGATCACCTCGGCGCCGACATCGGTCTCGTTGATCGAATAGATGGTGCGCTCGATGCGGCGAGTTCGCTCGGCATCGAAGGAGCTTGGAGGGGGCGTCCGCAAGACATCGAGGGTGCGGACGCCTCGCTTCAGGAGTTCGCGCATGGCCGTCTCGCGGGTGCGGTAGTTGCCATGGCCAAGGCGGCTAACGAGATGCTCGACGTCCGCGCGTTCGGCTTCGGGGAGCATGCGTTTCTTGAGGAAGTCAACGAGGGCATCACCCTCGGTGGGGAGGTTGACACGCCGCAGGAGCGCTTCGTCCTGCGGGTCGATCTTAAGCTCCGGCACTTTGGGATCGGGTTTCTTGGCGTCGTCTTTTTTTGGCTCGACCTTGGGCGGATCTTTGCTTTGAGCCAGGCTGCTGACCTCGGCTTGCAACGCGAGCGCCAGACAGATGGTGAACGAGAGAAGTCTGCAAAAACGCATAAGCACGATCCTCGGAGCGAACATCCATGACGCGGATGGCGAGTCCTTCGCCGCAAGCGGCTAACGGCGGCGTGCCCGGAACGGCCGGCCGTCCACTTGATAGGTCCATACTTCCTTGCCTGCTCGATCGATTTCGACGATGCGGCTGTTGAGGCTGCACGTTATGAGAGTGTTGCCATTCGACAGCCGGCATGCCGAGGTCGCGTTAATGACATTCGCCGACCAGAGCTTGGCGCCGGTCCAGTCGAACTCGGCGACGCACTGCTGACTGTAGAGAGGCACCAGAATTCGGCCATTGGGAAGGACCTCGATGTTTCCGCCCAGCGTGTAGATGTTGCCGCCGAGCTGGAACGCCTTGAGCTCGCGCCCTTGCGGATCGAGGAGAGAGCAACGTCCGCCGGAGGTGACCATGGCGATCTGGCCATTGCGCAGGCGCTGGGCGGCGAGGATGCTCGGTTGCTGCGGGGTGTGGCCGAAGACTTCGCGGCCATCCCGATCGACGATCATGAGCCGTTGGCGGGTGACGATAAACGTATTGCCATCGGGCAGACGCTGACAGGCAACGGGGAGTTGTGCCTGGACCTGCCAAAGCATGTTACCCTTGAAGTCGCGTTCAGTGACGCGGCGGTCAAGGTACTCGGCCATCAGCAGGCGATTGGGGCCGAGGATCTGGACATCAATGGGATAGCGCGGGGCATCGAATTCCCAGCGCACGGTGCGATTGGGGCCGGCGCTGAGTTCAAATACCTTGTTCTTGCCGTTGGCTTTCACCCCGATACCGGCAGTGGCGATCACGGTGAAGCCGAGGTCGCTACGTGCAAGTTGCTTGGCGAGGTCGAGGGCTTTCTCATGGTCGGTATACCATTTGTCCCAGGCGGCGCAAAAGGCGGCAGCCTTGGGCTTGCCCTGGAAGAAGGCCGTCGGCGCCTGATCGCCGGCGGCACGGTAGAGCAGGTCGAGGGCAAACTCGACGCGTTCAGGGGGCGCATCCGCCAGCGAATGAATCAGGATCGGCAGGCCGGTCTTGTCGTTCAACTCAATAAGCGCCATGCCAAGCTGGTGCCGAACGAGCACGCTGTCGTCCTTGAGGAGACTTGCGATTTTCTCTTTCGCGGCAAGTCCGGTGGAGCGCAAAAGAGCCTCGGCGGCAGCGGCGCGGCGTGCGGGGATTGGATCCTTGAGCGACTCCACCAGTAGCTGCGGCGGAGCTTTCTCGGCCTTGGCCAGCACGTTGATGGCTCGCTGAACTTCCTGGCGGGCGAATTCGTTCGTCGCATAGGGGACGAAGTCGATCAGGATCTGCAGTCCATTCGCAGGTTTGTCACGCTGGAGCAAGCGGGCGGCTGCGGTCACGGCAGCGGCGTCTTGCTCGGCGGGGAAGTGGGCGGCGATGTCGCGAAGACGGCGCACGGTTTCCAGTTCGTAGTTGCCTTCGACAAGGAGCCTTTCGAGAAGGGGACGAACCACGGGCCCCATCGAGCGAAGCTCCGCCGTCGCCTTGACGCGGTCGACGTACGGAGACGATTGGAGGCGCGAGACACATTTCATGGCCTGGGCAATTGTGTCCGCTCGCGGCGTGCGCGCGCGGAGGATCTGCAAGAGTTCGGTACCCTGCGTCGGGAGACGCTGGCCACGCAGGACCGCTTCGTCGGCGCTATAGTCGTCCGTCTGTGCGAAGGCGGTGGGGGCGACAACCAGGGTGAAAGCGAGCATCCACCGACACATGGGTGGGGTCCTCACTTGGTTTACCGTTTAAGGCTCGCATGACGCCATGCGAGCGTTAAACGCCTATTGGCTAGCGGCGTCTGGCGACGAAAACGATGCCATCGGTCTGGAAATTCCAAACCTGCTGAGCGCCGTTGAATTCGTAGACCTGGCGCTGGTTGTAGCTGGTCACGAGATTGTTGCCATTGGGCAGGCGAACGACGGAGTTGGGCTGGGCGATGACGATGGGGTTTCCGACCTGGCCGCCGTCCCGGTTGTATTCAACGACGCGCGCCTGGCCGAACTGCGTCATGAGGAGGTTGCCGTTGGGCAGTACGTCCATGGTGCCGAAGATGATCTGGGGCGCGACGACGTTGAATTGCTTGGAGACTTTCTGGGTGCGGGGGTCCATGCGGGTATATTGGCCGACGTTAGTGATGAAGGCGACCTCGCCGTTGGGAAGTTTGCGGGCGCGTTGAATATCCTGGTTGGGTCGCTGGTAGCTCCAGACTTCGTTCTTGTTGCGATCGATCTCGATGAGCCGGCCCTGCATGGCGACGAAGGTATTGCCATTGGGGAGGCGCTGAACGGAGAAAGGGTTGCCGCCGCAGTTGTATTCCCACTTGATTTCGCCCTTGATGGTGTCGCGTTCGGTGACGCGGTTGCCCTGGTACTCGGCGACGACGACGCGGTTGCCGCCGACGTACTGGGCATCGACGGGATAGCCGACCGGGATAGTGATCTTCCAGCGTGGGTTCTTGTCCTTGTCGAGTTCGAAGATTTCGCCGACGTTGCCGCCGCCGGCGCCGATGCGATTGTTGTGCTGCACAATCATGGTGTAGCCGAGGTAAATGTTCTCCTGCGTGAGCTTGGCCATATCGAGCGTGGCAACGTTGGCGGTGTGCCATTTGCTCCAGGCATCCCGGTAGTTTTTGCGTGAGGCGGCATCATTGCCGAGCGAACCGACGGGCGCCTTGTCGCCGGCCAGACGGAGCAGGGCTTCCTCGATGGGCCAAAGCTGGTTGGCATTCAGGTCGGCGAGGAGGTCGATCATGACGGGCACGATGTCTTTGTCCTTGTGGGTCAGCATGGCCAGGCAGATGCGATAGCGCACGGTGACATCCTTGTCAGCGAGCAGTTTCTTGACGTTGGGGATCTCGTCCTTGACATTGGCCCGAGCGATGGCCTCGCCGGCGGCGCCGCGTTTGACGGCCACCTCATCGGTCAGAGATTTCAGGACCACGCCTTCGACCTTGCCGTTGACGACGGCGACAGCGCCGAGCGTCTTGCAGATTTCGTCCACGACCATGGTATCGCTGGCGAATGGTAGAAAAGTAAGCAAAGTGTCCGCGGCTCCCTCGGGCTTCAACTTGGCAATGCAGCGGGCGGCGGCGGATTGCAACATCGGCTCCGCCTTGGTGTCGATGCGGACCTTGAGGTCGGCGACGCGCTTGCGCACTTCGAGGTCGGGGTCGTTCTCGCCGTCCTTGATGCCGGCCATCACGCTGGCCCCCATGGTGACCAAGGTCGTGAATGCTTTTTCACGGGTTTCAAAATCTTCATCGCCGAGTTGCTTGACCAGAGCGGCGATCACCTTCGGATCAGGCGCCTTGAGCGTGCGCTTGCGAAAATACTCGAGCAGGTCCGGCCCTTCCCCCTTCAGTCCTGCCTCACGGACGACCTTCAAGTCGTCCTTGAACGTGTCCGGCTCTGCCAGCTTGTCGAGAGTCGGCGGGTCCTTGGGCGCCTTCTTGTCCACGGGCTCTTTGCCCACCTGCGGCTGGGTCAGGCCCAGGCCGACAAATAGGCAGAATACCATCAAAACCGCCAGCGCCAATTTGCATCGCATGATGACGTTCCCTTGCTAGCTGTCAAGTTGCCGTATGGTCTTAATCTATCAACCTTTTAGACGAAGATAAAGCTTGATTCGCTTGCGATTACGGTCATTCGCCGGCCGTGCCAGCCAGGCACGGGGAGTCTGCCGCGTGGGCGTCCAGCGATTATTCATCCAACGAGTGAATCGAACACGCGCACGTTCTTCCAGTTTGCCTTATTCTCCTCGATGAACTGGTCGTGCAGCGGCGCCGACTGGTAGGCGTCGTGGTCGGCTTTGGTCTGGAAAATCAGGTGCAAGGCGACGTCGAAACCGAGGTCATTCACGGGCCTTTGCAGCTCTTTCGCGAGTGTCCCGCACGCGAAAAACACGGTGCCGGGATGCTTGGCGAGGTATTTCTTGCAAGCCTCGACGAGTCTGGTCTTGGCAGCGTCCGAAGCATCATTGAGCGAAAAGAAGACATTGTGCGCGAGCATGGCGGTTTTGTTCCTCGGTGGGCCATGAACTTCAATTCGAGTGGTTAGCGTACCACATGTGCACCCAATCCTCTAATCTTTTCTTGCATGGAAGGGAGCGAACGATTGCCGGTTTCATAACCGGCTTCTAGGTTGGCATGGACATTCGTTCCTCGTGCCCAAGCTCTGCTTGGGCACGTATTCCAGGAAGCTCTGCTTTCTCGCCAAGGGGAAGCGGAGCTTCCTCAGGCACGCTCCCATGCAGAGCTTGGGAACGAGGGACGTGAACCTGGAGAGGTGTGGCCCTTGAAATGTTTGCACGCAGCCTCTGAAGTGGCGGGATTTGCCAAGACCGGCGGGTTGGCCGACGTCGTCGGCTCATTGCCAATCGCGCTGCAAGCGAACGGCGTCGAGTCGGCGGTGATCATGCCGCTTTATCGGGCGTGCCGGGCCGCGCGGATTGTGCCGACGGAACATCGGTTCCGCGTTCCCATCGGCGATCGGCTCGTCGAAGGTTGTCTGTGGCGTGGCCTGCTGCCCGGCTCCGCGGTGCCGGTCTACCTCATCGAGCAAGCCGATTTCTTCGAGCGTGATGATAACGCAACGGGCCGCGGCATCTATCAATTCACTGACGCCAAGGGGCAGAAGGCCGACTACGCCGACAACAGCGCCCGCTTTGGTTTCTTCTCCCGCGGCATCCTCGAGGCGATGCGTTTACTGAATTATTGGCCCGATGTGCTACACCTGCACGATTGGCAAACCGGGCTGGCGGGGGCCTACCTGCGGGAAATCTATCGGCATTTCGGCAAACCTGACCTGCGCGGGAATTACGGGCGCATTCGCACCTTCTTCACGATCCACAACCTGGCGTACCAGGGGGTCTTCTGGCATCTCGATGTGCCGATGCTCGGGTTCCCGTGGAAACTATTCACTCTCGACAAGCTTGAATTCCACGGCCAGCTCAATTGCATGAAAGCCGGCCTAGTCTATGCCGACCACCTCACCACTGTCAGCCCGACCTATGCGCGCGAGATTCAGACGACGCTCCTGGGCTGCGGCCTGCACGGCGTCCTGATGCAGCGGGCCGACCACCTGCATGGCATCGTCAATGGCATCGACGAACAGGTTTGGAATCCGGCTTTCGATACGTTGATCGAAGCCAAGTTCGATGCCAGATCACTCGATACGGGAAAGGCGCAGTGCAAGGCAGCCCTGCAACGGCACTTCAAGCTTGAGCAGAATCCGCGCACGCCGCTCGTCGGCATGGTGTCTCGCCTCGCGATTCAAAAAGGTTTGGACCTCATCGAGAAAGTGATTCCCGAGGTGTTGCGGCAAGGCGTGCAGTTTGTCGTCCTCGGCGATGGCGACAAGATTTATCGAGACATGCTCCTGAAGTTGGAAAAAGACTTCCCGCGTCAGGTCGGCCTGTCGCTTGTACAGAGTGAGGCCATGGCGCATCAGATCGAAGCGGGAGCGGATATGTTTCTGATGCCGAGCCGTTATGAACCGTGTGGCCTGAACCAGCTCTACAGCCTGAAGTACGGCACCATTCCGGTCGTCCATGCGACGGGCGGGTTGGCGGATACCGTCGTCGATGCAACGCCGCGGAATGTGGCAGCGGGCCGGGGGACCGGCTTCGCATTTATGCCTTATACGCCCGCGGCCTTTGCCGACGCGCTGAACCGTAGCCTGTCCATGTATCGTGACGAGCCCGCTCGGTGGCGGCAACTGCAACAGACCGGCATGGGTCAGGATTGGTCCTGGGGTCGCAGTGCCCAGGACTACGAGCGGCTGTATCGGCAGGCGCTTGATGAGTTTGTATGATAACGATACGCTACTAGCCCCGAGCGCAAGCGAGGGGGCTGCGGACCCCTCGCTTGTGCTCGGGGCTGGTTCATCGCATGGGGCCCCGCATCATGTCCGATGTCGCTTTGGCGTTCTTCTGGCACCAGCACCAGCCCTACTATCCCGATGATCTCACCGGCGAAAACCCGATGCCCTGGGTGCGCCTGCATGGCGTCAAGGATTACTACGGCATGGCCCTGCATCTCGCCGAAGTGCCGGAGATGCGCTGCACCATCAATCTCGTCCCCAGTCTTCTGGTGCAGTTGGCGGCCTATACCGACAAGAATGCCAGCGACCAGTTCCTCGATATGGGCCGTATTTCTGCGAAGGATCTCGCCGAGAAAGACGCGATTTTCTTGCTCGACCACTACTTCATGGCCAACGCCGAGCGCATGATCAAGCCGTGGCCTCGCTTCTGGGAACTCTACCAGAGCCGCGCGCTCGGAAAGAATTCCGCGAAGGAAGCCCTGCGTCGCTTTCAGGAACGCGAGCTGCGGGATTTGCAAACGCTGTACAACCTTGCATGGATCCATCCGCTCGTGTTCGAGCAGGACACGGAGCTTGCTGCCTTGCGCGACAAAGGACGGCATTACTCGGAGGACGACAAGCACCACGTCCTCGACAAGCACCGTGAAATACTCAAGCGTATCGTCCCCCTACACAAGAAGCTGGCCGAGAGCGGCCAGGTCGAGCTGACGACGACGCCGTTCTACCATCCGATTCTGCCGTTGCTAATCGACAAAAAACTGTCGCGCGAAGCCATGCCGGACGTAAAGTTGCCTCGCTATTCGGGCGGCTATCCGGAGGACGCCGAGCTCCACCTGCGGCGGGCGATCGAGCACCACGCGGCCCTGTTCGGCGCCCCGCCGCGCGGACTTTGGCCAGCCGAGGGAAGTGTGTGTCAAGCGATGATCCCGCTTCTCGCCAAGCACGGCATCCGCTGGATCGCTACCGATGAAGGGATCCTCGACCAATCGACGCAGGGCTTCGTGAGCCGCGACCACCACGGTAACCTGCGCAACCCGAGCCATTTGTACCGTCCCTACAAAGTCCGCGAAGGCGAACACGAGCTGTCGATCGTATTCCGGGATCACGCGCTCAGCGATATGATCGGGTTCCACTACCAGCGTTCCAATGGTCCGGACGCGGCCCACGACTTCGTCAGGCATCTGCACAACATTCGGCAAGCGATCCCCGCCGATGAATCAGTGCTCGTCAGCGTGATCCTCGACGGCGAGAACTGCTGGGAGCACTATCCCGACGGCGCCGCGCCATTTCTGCGCACGCTCTACGAAACCTGCGTGCGCGACAAGCAGATTCGGCCCGTCAAGCTGGGCGACTACCTGGACTCCAACCCGCCGCGCGAAACCTTGCCTCATCTGTTTGCAGGGAGCTGGATCCACCACAATTATGCGATCTGGATTGGCCACGAGGAAGATAACACTGCCTGGGATGCCTTGCACAAGACTCGCGAACATCTACTCAAGAGGTGTCAGGAGTCAGGCGTCAGGAGTCCGCGCGCAGCGGACGGATTGGCGCTCCCTGACGCCTCTCCTCTGACTCCTGTCCAGAGGGCCTGGGAAGAACTCTACATTGCGGAGGGGAGCGACTGGTTCTGGTGGTATGGCGAAGACCATTCCAGTGCACAGGACGCGCTGTTCGACTACCTTTTCCGCAAGCACTTGCAGAACGTCTACGTCCTGCTTGGGGATGCGCCGCCGGTGGAGTTGAATCGGCCGATCAAGAAGCGCGGCCAGCGCCTTGCCCACACGTTGCCGCTCCTGTTCCTAGACGTAAAAGTTGATGGACGCGAGACTTTCTTCGAATGGACGAACGCCGGCCGATATCATTGCACCAGTGAACGCGGCGCCATGGGCTCGAACACGCCAGGATCGTTCACCGATGTCTACTTCGGTTTCAATCACAAGAACTTCTTGATTCGGATCGACTTCGATCAGCTTGCGAAAGCTGCTCTGCCGAGCTATGAGATTCTGCGCATCGCGTTCGACGAACCCACTGATTGTGAACTGCGCGTCTTTCATCCCGGCAAGCCGCTGCAAAGCTGGAAATGGTACGCCAAGGGGGAACCGATCGACGCGTCCGGGCGCATCGAAATCGCGATTGACAGGATTGCGGAGTGCGCAATCCCCTTCGAGTTGATCGGCGCCGACGTGAATCAACCGGTAGAGTTTTACGTCGAGCTTCTTGAGAACCAGCAAAGCCGGGACCGGGCGCCACGCTCGGGCAACATTGCGTTCACGCGCCCGCGCGTGGAGTTCGAGCAGGTGATGTGGGATGTGTGAATCGGGGGTTTACGTTTAGCGCCCGCGTGGCGCCGCGCAGGCGCTAAACGAAGGCGCGGAGATCATTACGATGCCGGAATTGCGCAAGGATCCGATCGTTGGCCGCTGGGTGATTATCGCGCCAGAGCGTGCCAAGCGGCCTATCACGGTCAAGAACGAGCCGTTGCCAGTCGCCAGCGCCTTTTGTCCGTTCTGTGAAGGCGGCGAGGAGCACACACCCAACGAGATCCTCGCCTACCGCGATCGCAATACCAAGCCGAACGAGAAGGGGTGGCGCGTTCGCGTTGTCCCCAATCGGTTCCCTGCCCTGCAGGTCGAAGGCGCGCTCGACAAGCGCGGCGAGGGCATCTACGACAAAATGAATGGCATCGGCGCCCACGAAGTCATCATCGAGTGCCCATTCCACGAAGTGTCGATGGCCAACCTCAGCGAAGTTTATGTCCGAGAGATTCTCTGGGTCTATCGCGACCGGCTCGTCGATCTGAAGAAAGACCCCCGGCTCGTCTACGGCATGATTTTCAAGAATGTCGGCCTGGCAGCCGGTGCGTCGCTGGAGCATTCCCATTCGCAGCTCATCGTCACGCCCATCGTGCCAGTCAATGTCTGGGAAGAGATGAACGGCTCGCAGGAGTTTTTCAACTTCCGCGGCCGCTGCATCTATTGCGACATGATTCACCAGGAGCTTGCCGCCGAAAAACGAATCGTGCTTGATACCCCGAACTTCATTGTCTTCGCGCCGTTCGCGAGCCGATTCCCGTTTGAGACCTGGATTGTACCGAAGAATCACAACAGTCATTATGAGAACATCCAGAAGAACGAGTTGGACGAGATGGGGACGGTGTTGAAGACCGTGCTGATGAAGCTGGAGATCGCGCTTGACAAGCCGTCGTACAATTACATCATCCATACCTCGCCATTCGATTCGCAAGCGGTGCCGCACTACCATTGGCACATGGAGATCATCCCGCGCATGACGCGTATCGCCGGCTTCGAATGGGGCACCGGATTCTACATCAACTCGGTGCCGCCGGAGCAGGCGGCGGCGTACCTGCGTGAGGTGGAAGTGGATGTGTCGGGTGGCAGGAAATGATCCGTGTTTCTTTCGTTTAGCGCTCGCAGGGCGCCCCGCGAGCGCTAAACGAAGAGTAGGATTTGATCATGCGCGTGGGCATCTTCGGCGGCACCTTCGATCCGGTGCACCTGGGCCACCTGATCCTGGCGGAGCAATGCCGGGAGCAGGCGAAGCTGGACCAGGTCCTGTTCGTCCCCGCCGCGCTGCCGCCGCACAAGCAGCAGCAACCGCTCACGTCGTTCGCCCATCGCGCCGAGATGCTGGCGCTGGCGATCTCCGGACATCCGGCCTTCCGCGTTGATGAACTGGAAAAAGAGCGTGCCGGCCCTAGCTACACGGTCCACACGCTGACGCACTTACATGAACAACGCCCCGGTGATGAGCTGTGTTTCATCCTCGGCTCCGATAGCGTGCAGGATTTGCCGATCTGGTATCAACCACAGCGTATTCTCGAACTGGCAACCTTGGTGGTCGTGGCCCGCGCGGATTGGCCGATCTTTTCGGCACAGGAATTGAAAGCCCAATTGCAGTTGAGCGACAACTTTCCGCTGCGCTATCAGATTGTTGAGGCGCCGCTGATCACGATCGCGAGCCGCGATGTGCGCAAACGGATTGCCGAGGGGCGCAGCGTGCGCTATTTGATTCCGCGCGCGGTGGGGGCGTATATCGACGACAAGGGCTTGTACCGCGAAACGGTCCGAGCCTGAGGCGTAAGCGAAGAGTGATTCCACTTCGCTCACGCCTCAGGCTCGGACGTTTTGCGCCCGTTTATCGTGGGAACACCGGCGGCATCGGCAACGGCACGCTCTGCCCGGCACGCGTCGGCACCGGCACCACCTGAATGATCCGCTGCTTAGGCGTCTCACATTCGTCCCTGAACCCCGGGGTGGCCGGGACGCACTCGCGCGGTGGATTAGCCCAATGATTCGGATTGAATGTGCTGTTGGAGACGTCGATCCGAAACTCAAAAGAGGATGGCTGCACGACACCGAAACCGCTCGTCGAAATCTGCCGGGCCGTCTCGACCGTGTAGCTACCGTCCTTCATGTTGACGCTCACGCGCTCAGCGTTCACGCGCACCGGCTGGGCGTGCTTCTTGATGAGCATGAGCACGCTGCCTTCGAGAATTACAATGTCGCCGCGATGCGTGATCTTTTGGCAATGCGCTTCCAGGTCAGGCGTTTCGAAGCGGGCCGGCGCACTATGCAAGGCGGCTGCCGGGATGAGGCCAGACGGCGCGAAGTTCGGCCTGATCAATTGCTGTTGGACCATCTGGGCGGTACCGCAAATCCGGGCGGGCGCCCCCGGGATTTGGTTCGGCGCCTTGAACAGGAACTGCATTGACGGTAGCTGAACCGACGTGACTTGGGCCGGTTTCGCCTTGCAGGATTCGCAACATGCACACGCCTTGGCGCAGCAGCAGGGGGCGGCAGGTTTGCTCGTCTGTAACATTTGCACCGGAGTAGGGCAGCAAAACTGAATCAAGTCCTCAATGCCGCTAATTCCAATTGGGCCAGTAATCTGGAATCCGTGAAAACCTTGCTCGCAAGATTGCGGCATCTTCTTGACCATCTTCAAAAACGGCGTCCCAGTCTCCTCGGCGCAGCAGCCGAGTGGCGGCGCCGATGGCAAGCCACGTGGAGCGGCGTAGATGCGAAAACCGCGACCTTCCGAAAAAGTAGCGCTGCCATCCGTCAATTGGATTATGCGAACCTCCCGCCCAGGTCCTGCCCATTGGGTTCCCATTTCAATTCGAAAATGGCGTGGTTCTTTCGCCTGTTGCACGGCTCCAACCGCACAGCCTGCAACTGGATTCGCCATCGGACACAATGCGCACGCGGGCTCCGCTTTTGCCTGGGTCAGGCACATCGAGCGCACACGCTGAAATGCGGTGACGCCTTGCTGGAGGGCTTGCGTGAACCAGCACGATTCGCATGCGGATCCGGGCGCCTGTGCTTGCGAGCCTGACACAGGGAGCGCCACCAGAGACGCGGTCGATAGCGATTGGGCGTTGGCAAGATTCGCTGACGCGAAGATAACGCTCAGAATCAACAAGACGCGATAGGGCTTCATTTCTCACCTCCAGAGAATGGCAGTGCGGTTCGGACGTGGATGGAGATAACAGATCGATTTCGGCGTGTCAGCGCCAAAACTTGAGGGGAATCCGTTTTGGGTGCATACCAGGGTGCCCCTCTCGATTTTGGCGTACGAACAATGCGAAGATCTCACGCCAAGTATTACCATGATGTGGAACGCTTGGCCCCGAGAGCATTGGTTTGCGTACTTCACGCAGGTTCGCCAAGCCGCGTTGACGGCACCGAATAGCGTGGTCCGCGCCTCTAGTGAATAACTCGCCCCCCCCACCGGCCGCTGCCTTGCTGCCCTCCACCCAGGCAGCGGTGGTGGAGTGCCGACACCATCGCGTTGTCCAGGGGCCTTTCATGGCCTCGAACATGTGGCGACGGGAGCCAGGGTTGCTTTCGGCGCAAGGGACATCGCGGGCCTTTCGCCTGGTATTCGACCCGGGATAGCCTTCAATAGTCACCACGCAGTTCATAACGAACTTCCGACTACAGGCCACCGGCTACTGACTACGGACCACTGTTGCTCTAAAACAATATCGTCGCAAACTAAACTCGGGATCGCTTCGTAGTAGTCGCAGGCGGCGCTCGCGACCAAGGGGCTAGGCGGATCATATGCTCGGGCCGATTTTTATCCGCGAATGGCTCACCTTGCCGCGCCGACCCCAGCACTTTCTCACGCGGGCCCTTTATCTCGGCGCGTTGTGGATCCTGCTGCTGACGATGTGGCAAACCAGCGTCGGGTGGGAGTACACGGCCACCCTCGGCGACCTTGCCCGTTTTGGGCTGACCTCCTTTCGTGTGCTCGCTTATGTGCAACTGACTTTGCTGCTCTTCTTCTCGGCACTATCCGCAGCCAGTACAGTCTCGCTGGAGAAGGACCGACGGACCTTCTTGCTTTTGCTACTTACGGATCTGCGCAATTATGAAATTGTGCTCGGCAAGCTCCTCGGCAGCTTGTTGCAGATTGGCCTGCTGCTCGTCGGCTCGGTACCGGTAATCGCCCTGTTGATGATCCTCGGCGGCATCGATCCGTACCAAATCGCAGGCATGATCCTGGTGCTTGGCACGACGGCACTGACCGCAGGGTCGCTCGGCGGTCTCGTGGCGCTCTGGCGTGAGAAGACCTTCCAGGCATTGGCAATGACCGTCCTCTTTCTTGTCCTTTACTTGTGCCTGGTTCAGGGGCTGGGCCTGGTAAGTTTCGTTAGCGATGCAGTCGACGTCGCCCTGGTGCAAAACTTCCAGACGGCACTCAATCCCTTCCTGGCTTTGGGCCAGGTCCTCGATCCGCCGGAGGGAATGAACGGCCTGGAGGCGGCCGTCGGCTTTTCTGCTGCCATGCTCCTCCTGGCGGCTCTTCTGAACGGTTGCGGCATCGTGCGGCTGCGCGTCTGGAATCCAAGCGGTGAGCCGATCATGCAGCGTGAAGTTGTCGGCGCCAAGCCGGTCGATCCCGACCGCATCCATTCGGCGCCGGGCAAGGTTCGCCCCGTCTGGGCCAATCCAATCCTGTGGCGTGAGATCGCCACCCACGCCTATGGCCGACGGCCCATGCTCGTCAAGGCTGCCTACTTTATCGTACTGGCGCTCGTCGCCTACTACGCTCTGTTCGTGATGGAACCGCGTGAATGGATTGCAGCCTATGGACTCGTCCCCATCGGCATCCTTAGCATGCTGCTGATCGCGGCCCAGGCGGTCACCTCGATTACCTCCGAGCGCGACCTAGGCTCACTCGATCTGCTCGTCATCACCGATCTGTCGCCGCGCGAGTTCATTCTCGGCAAAGTTCTTGGCATCCTCTACAACACGAAAGAATTCATCCTCCCGCCTCTGATCTTGCTGATCGTCTACGCAGCGCGCGGCCAGCTCGGCACCCCGCCGCGCGGGCAGGAACAGTTGCTCATCGGCATGAACATCGAAGGGGCCATCGCGCTGGCAGTCGCCCTGCTGGTGCTGATGGCATTTACCGTGATGCTCGGTATCCACGTCGCGCTGCGCTCCGATAATAGCCGGCTGGCCGCGATCAACACGCTCGGCACCGTCTTCTTTCTTTCGGTCGGCACCATGGTGTGCATCTATTTGATCCTGATCAACGGACGTTTCGAGTATCAATGGCTCAGCTTCGCCGGTTTCATCGTGGCTGGCATCGGTGGGCTGTGGTGGGTCCTTAGCGCCGAACGGCCGTCGACGGCCCTCAACGTCGCCAGCGCCTTGCTCCCCATCGCTGTGTTCTATTCCGTCACCAGCATCCTGGTCGGCAAGCCCGGCACAGGTGAGTCGACCGATCCGTACATCCCCATGATCGTCACCGGCGGGGCCTTTGGTTTCGCCCTTGCCGCGATGGCAATCCCCTTGATGAGCGAATTCGACGTCGCCATCGGCCGCGCCAGCGCGATCGGTGAATAAAGCTTGCGTTGAGCGTTCGCGCGGCTCCTTGCGTTTGCTACGCCGCAAGCGGCTCAACAGCGGAGTTCCTCTCGTGATACCACCGACAACCGATCCCACGCCGATCTTCGAACACTTCCGCGGCAGCTACGGGACCGATCTGCTTACTGCAGCCGTGGCCCACTTCAATGTCTTCGGACAACTGGCGCAAAAACCCATGATGTGTGCCGAGTTTGGCCAAGCACTCGGCTTGGCGGAGCGTCCGACGGTCGTGCTCGTGACGGCCCTGCGCGCCTTCGGCCTGCTAACCGCCGATAAGGACGCCAACCTCAGTTTGACCGGCTTGGCCCGTGAGCACTTGTTGCCCGGCGGCGCCTTCGACGTTGGCGATTACATCGGCCTGGCCGCCAACAGCCCCGGAGTGCTGGCGATGGTCGAACGGCTGCGCACCAATCGGCCCGCCGAACATGCCTCCGGTGTGGCGTTCATCTACCGCGAAGGCGTTGCCTCGGCGATGGAGAACGAGGCCGCGGCCCGGCATTTCACGCTCGCCCTCGCAGGACGTGCAAAAAACGTGGCTCCGGTTCTTGCGGAGAACTATTCCTTGGCGGGCGCAAACCTGCTCGTCGATGTTGGCGGCGGCACCGGCATCTACAGCATTGCGATCTTGCAAAAGAATCCGCAACTGCGCGCCATCGTGCTCGATCGACCTGAAGTACTCAAAGTCGCGGCAGAAATGGCTGCCGCGCATGGGGTCGCCGATCGCATGACGCTCCAGCCCGGCGACATGTTTCGCGACCCGCTGCCGAACGCAGACGTCGTCCTGTTGTCGAATATCCTGCACGACTGGGACGTGCCGGAATGCCGCACGCTCATCCAACGCTGTGCAGCTTCGCTGCGCCCCGGCGGGCAATTGCTGATCCACGATGTTTTCTTGAACGACGCACTCGACGGCCCGTTGCCGATGGCACTCTATTCCGCCGCCCTCTTCACACTGACGGAAGGCCGACTTTACAGCGCGGCCGAATATCGCGCGTGGCTGAGCGAAGCCGGACTGCAGCCCAATACGATCACACCAACCGCAATCCACTGTGGCGTTCTCCCTGCGACCAAAAAACGCTAAAATCCACGAAGGACACCCAGTTCACGCACAAAGCCCCTTTCGTGAACTTGGTGCCCTTCGTGGATCATTCTTATGAAAGGACACCACATGAACTCGTTCGCTCTCCGATTCCTCGCTGCTATCCTTGTCTCCTTGTCTCCTTGTCTCCTGGTCTCGGCCGCCCGCGCTCAGGACGACGCCAAGTGGATCGTCTACGACGGCTACGACGGCCCCGGCAAAGGCAAGCACATCGTCCTCGTCTCCGGTGACGAGGAATACCGCTCCGAGGAGGCATTGCCTCAGCTCGGCAAGATCCTCGCCAAGCATCATGGCTTCAAGTGCACCGTCCTCTTCGCCATCGACCCGAAGACCGGCGAGATCAATCCGAACGTCAACAACAACATCCCCGGCCTCGAAACGCTCAAGACCGCCGACCTGATGATCCTGGGCCTGCGCTTCCGCAACCTGCCCGAGGACCAGATGCAGCACATCGTCAACTACCTGGAAACCAGCAAGCCGATCATCGGCCTGCGCACCTCGACGCACGCGTTCAACGGCATGAAGGGCAAGTTCGCCAAGTACAACAACGGCTCCGGCGACAAGGATTATAAGGGGGGCTTCGGCCGACAGGTCCTCGGCGAACAATGGATCAGCCATCACGGCGGCCACGGGTCGCAAAGCTGCCGTGGCATCCTCAACAAAGACGAAGCAAAGCACCCGATCCTGCGCGGCCTGAAGGACGGCGACATCTGGGGTCCGACCGACGTCTACGGCGCCAACCCGCTCAAGCCGTCCACCATTCTCGTCCACGGCCAGGTGGTCGCCGGCATGAAGTTCGACGATCCGCCGCTCAAAGGCAAAAAGAACGATCCGATGATGCCCATCGCCTGGACCCGCGAAGTCAACAAGGCTCGGATCTTCACCACGACGATGGGCAGCGCCGACGACCTCATCGCCGCCGGCACTCGCCGCATGTTGCTGAATGCGTCGTACTGGGCGGTGGGAATGGACGAACGCATTACGGCAACGCTGAACGTGGACCTCGTCGGTGATTATCGGCCGAGCAAGTTCGCATTCAACGGCGCCAAGAAGGGGGTGCGGCCGGCGCAGTTGGTGATAAAGTAACGGCGGTCCGCCGACTAGTCTTCAGCACCGATGCATGACCGCGCGACTGAACGCTGGACTTCGCCCAGCACGTGGACTTGGCGCTGATGGCGAACATGATCGTGAGTCGGGATGAGGTGGTAACGAATGGCTACGAGGAGAAATGACGAAACTTCTGCCGGACGCCGGAAAAAGCGGGCATCGAAATCTGGAGCCTTGCCCTTGTTCGTGGCGGGCTGCGGCGTGGTGTTCTTGCTGCTCACCGGGGCGAGCGTGGTCGGCGTGCTGTGGGCGCTCGGCGTCTTTGCCAAGGCGCCGGACAGCGGTGCAGGCAATCAGGACAAGGACAGGTCAGGCAAGCCCGCCGCGGCGAAACCACGCGATCGGCTGGTCGGGCAGTGGGAGCATTCCCTCCAGGACACGCCCGGGGCAAAAATGACGCTCGAGTTCGTTGCCGACGGCAAGGTCACACTTGTCGCTACCAACAAAGCTTCCGTAACGCGAAATGGGCGCTGGGAAGTGTTAGGCGAGAAAACGGATCGTCTCACGATTCGGCTGAGATTCAACAATCACCCAGACCCCGCGGATTGGGACATCGAATTCTTGAACAACGATTCGATGCGCGTGAATTCCTTGACAAGTATGGCCCCGCCATTCACTTATCAGCGCAAGCCGTAGATTATTTGGAGATGCGTCTTGCGAGCTCCTTGCGTTTCCGTGGCAAAAAGGAAGGACCATGCACCCCACCCTCGAACACGCCATCCAGCAAACCCGCCGCCAGTTCCTCACCGGCGTCCGTTTGTGATAAGATGATCGGAGAAAACGCCACGCTGAGGAGGGTTCAGCAATGCCGATTGCGGTTTTGCAAGATGGGCAGATTCGGCCACTGGAGCCATTGCCTTTGGACTGGCAAGAGGGGCAACGTTTGCGCGTTGATCGTGCGGATGCAGACGATGCACCGCTAGACCAGGTTGACCGGGATTTTGCCGCACTCGCCAGCCTTTGCGCCAGCAGCGACCCGGCCGACGACGAGCGACTTCGCGAGGCTTTGCAGCAGGCCCAACGCCAATCGAAAGAGCAAGTCCGTCGACAAATGGGGCTCGCGTGATGGCCGTCTACTTGCTCGACTGTAACCACCTTTCGGTGGCCTTGAGCAAAGTCTCGGCCCTGCGCGACCGAATGCACCAGGAGCGCAAGGCGGGGCATCGCTTCGCAACGTGCTTTCCTGTCTTATGTGAACTCGAGGCGGGAATTCAACAAACCGCCAAGCCGGCTGAGTATCGTCGCCGACTTGGACAACTCTTGCCACATGTGCGATTATGGCCGCTCGATGCCGATAGCGCGCGGCTCTTTGGTGAGGTGTTCAACGAATTGCGCCAGAAAGGCCGAGCGCTGTCGCAAGTGGACATGATGCTTGCAGCGCTTGCTCGGCAGCACAAGGCCGTTGTTCTGTCTTCCGACCGTGATTTTGAAGCGCTGCCCGATTTGCGGGTCGAAAAGTGGATTACATGAACCGCGTCAGGACATTACCATGCACCCCACCCTCGAACACGCCATCCGCCAAACCCGCCGCCAGTTTCTCACGGGCGTCAGCGGTACACTCGGCCTCGCGGCGTTGTCGTCGCTGTTGAATGAGGGACGCGGCCAAGCACCCTCACCCCCGGCCCCTCTCCCGGGGGGAGAGGGGAAAAGACCTGGCTTGCCGCACTTTGCGCCGAAAGCTCGCCGCGTCATCTATCTCATGCAGACTGGCGCCCCGACGCACGTCGACCTCTTCGACTACAAGCCCAACATCTATCGCTTCCGCGGCACTCAATTGCCCGACAGCGTACGCATGGGCCAGCGCCTGACCACCATGACCGCGGGGCAGCAGAATCTCGCCGTGCTGCCCGGCATCGCGCCGTTTCGGCAGTGGGGGCGGAGCGGGCAGTGGATGTGCGACTTCTTGCCGCACACCGGGTCGATTGCGGACGACATCTGCGTCATCCGCTCGATGCACACCGACGCGATCAATCATGCGCCGGCCGTCACGCTGTTTCTCACTGGCGCCGAGCAGCCGGGCCGGCCGAGCATGGGGGCCTGGCTCAGCTATGGCCTGGGGAGCATGAATCGCGATCTGCCGACCTTCGTCGTGATGACCTCGCAGGACCGTGAACTCTCGTGCGGGCAGATCTTCTACGACTACTACTGGGGCTCCGGCTTCTTGCCATCGAGCTATCAGGGGGTCAAGCTGCGCTCCAACGGCGATCCGGTGCTCTACCTCTCCAACCCGCAAGGCGTTCCGGCGCCGGTGCGGCGCAGCCAACTCGATGATCTCGCGGAGCTCAATCGCCTGCGGCATCAGGAAGTCGGCGACCCCGAAATTCAGACGCGGATTCAGCAGTACGAGATGGCGTATCGCATGCAGACCTCGGTGCCGGAGCTGACCGACTTCTCGCGAGAGCCTCGCCGCATCCTCGACATGTACGGCCCCGACGTCGAACGCCGCGGCAGCTTCGCGTGGAACTGCCTGATGGCGCGCCGCATGGCGGAGCGCGGCGTCCGCTTTGTCCACCTGATGCACGCCGGCTGGGACCAGCACAACAACCTGCCGACCCAACTCGCCGTCCAATGCCGCGACACCGATCAGCCCTCGGCAGCGCTCGTCAAGGACCTGAAGGAACGCGGCATGCTCGACGACACCCTGGTCATCTGGGGCGGCGAGTTCGGCCGAACGGTCTTCGTCCAAGGCGATTCCTCAGCGCCGCGCTTCGGCCGCGACCATCATGGCCGTTGCTTCTCGATCTGGATGGCCGGCGGCGGCATCAAGCCCGGCATGAGCTACGGCCGCACGGATGACTTCTGCTACAACGTCGCCGAAAACCCCGTCAGCGCGTACGATTTCCAGGCGACGATCCTGCATCTCTTAGGGATCGACCACACGCGATTGACCTATCGCTTCCAGGGCCGGCAGTTTCGTTTGACGGATGTGCATGGCGAGGTGGTGCAGCCGGTGTTGGCGTGAGTCCAAGCCTATAATGAAGTTGAACGGAAATCCCAACATGACCATGAAAGTCCGGGAGCTCTTGAAGCTCTTGCGAAAGGACGGGTGGGAAATAGATCGGACGCGCGGCGACCATCGCCAACTCGTGCATCCGGCGAAACCGGGAACCGTGACGGTGTCCGGTCATATGTCGGACGATGTTCGGCCCAAGACGCTGAAGAGCGTTCTGAGGCAGGCGGGTTTGGAGGACAAGCAATGAAAGAGTACCTGGTCATTTATGAGTCGGGCAAACGTAATTGGTCCGCGTACGTGCCGGATCTCCCCGGGTGCATCGCCACGGGCAAGACGCGAAAACAAGTGGAGAAGATGATGCGCGAGGCGATTGAGTTTCATATCGAAGGATTGCGCCTTCGCGGAGACCCGGTCCCTGAGCCAAGCGTGGAAGCGGGTGTTGTTGCTATTGGTGTCGAGTAGCGATCACTCGTCCACGCGGCTGACGGATGTGCTCGAGTAGCCAAGGATTTTCTCGAGACCTTGTGATGCTTCGGAGTTGAATGATGCCCCCATTCTATCGAACCCTTTCCGAGGCTTGGTGGAAAAAGAATGGTGACTATTCAAGGGAAACGTGCTGGTACTGCAGGAAAAACACGGCATGTGTGGCGTTGGGGCACAAACTCACACGGTCGTCAAAAATCATCGCCATGCAAGGTACCCAGTTCAATGGCATAACCGAAGTAGATATTCCGATTCTGCGCTGTGACCAATGTGCAGCGTGGCACCTGCGAAAACAATTGCTTTTCTTGGGTCGAATTGGCTTGACCGTAACGTCTGGACTGCCGCTCGTTGCATTCTTGGTATTCATTCCTCACCCAGGTTTCTCAAGAATCGGAATTGAAATCAAGATGTTGCTTGTCGCGCCCGCAACGCTAATCAGCCTGACGTCGCTGATTTTCCTTGTTCGAGCGACAAGAAGATACTGGACCATGCTGAATGAATCAATTCTCGAACGGCGAGACATTGCCAGGCACCCGATTGTTGCGCTGTACCGGGCTGATGGATGGTGGTTGGCTGAAGCCGGCACCAAAGAGGAAATGGAGGCGTTCCAACGACATTCTCCGTATCCCATCGAGGACAGGATTCACGATGAAGGCGTCGAAGTACCAGCCAAGAATCAGGACCAAACTGGCTCCGAAACATTGGTTGCAGCCGCGGAATCCGTGCCAGCGGAAGCCCGAAAGTACATGATCGAATCATTTGCCCGCAAAGCCATTGAGACGCCGGTTTGGCTGAGTACCGAGATTGCCGAGATCTCAACGTTAGTAGACCAAGTGGTACCCGAGTTGATTCGCGCTCGCCCAGGTTTGGAATCCACCACGGCTGTGCGGCAAACGCTTGATTGCCTTTCAATCTATTGCGTCGGTTGTAGAGGGCTGTTCACGCCCGAAGTCGTTCGGTATGCGGCGGTGGTGGGAGACCTTAAAGCGGGAATCCTAATTGCGGGCGGGCCCAACGTCGCGGCCATCATGCAAGGCAAGTGTCCTATTTGCGGTGGGCGAGGGGTGCTCGCCTTATTCAATCCAGGAAGCATGGCCAAGGATTGATGTTTGCTGGCGACAATCCTGCACCTCTTGGGCATCGACCACTCGCGGCTCATGCTCCGCTTCCAAAAGGCTCGCAAACAATTCGAACCATGAACAGGAGGCCCCCATGCACGTCGAACCCCAAAAAGAACACCAATGGCTGCAGCAACTCGTCGGCGAATGGACCTTCGAGCACGCGTGCGCTCCGGGGCAGCCGCCTTCGACCGGGACCGACACCGTGCGTTCGCTCGGCGATGTCTGGATCCTTTGCGATGGCCGGTTCGAAATGCCCGACGGTGGACTGGGAACCACGCTCATGACGCTCGGCTACGACCCGGCCAAGCAACGCTTCGTCGGCACCTTCATCGGCTCGATGATGACCAATCTGTGGATCTATGAAGGTAGCTTGGTAGGCAACGTCCTCACTTTGGATGCCGAGGGGCCGGGATTTAGCCCCGAAGGCACACCAACCGGCAAAGTGGCCCGATATCAGGACGTGATCGAGATCACCGGCGACGGCCAGCGCACCTTGACTTCGCACATTCTCGGCGATGACGGCAAGTGGACGCAATTCATGCAGGCTCATTACAGGCGCAAGTAGGTGTACCCCTCTCTCCCGGAGAACGCGTGAAAAAAACTCACGCAAAGGCGCAAAGTAGAGAAGATAATATCAGGCATTTCTTTGCGCCTTTGCGCCTTTGCGTGAGGTGTTTTTGATTCCTTTTCAACCCCCTAGCGAGAGTGGAGAAAAGTCCGTGGCGGGTCCAACTCTCCGCATTCGCTTGTATACTTGTGGTCAAGTCTCTGGAGGGCACAACGATGCGGCGAATCGTGTTAATCGGGTTCGGTCTTGTTTTGTTCACCCTCCCGTTGCCGGCCCAGGACAAGAAACGGCCCGATGTCCTGACCCACAGCAATACCGGGGTCTTCGGGCTGGCGTTTTCGCCGGACGGCAAGATGCTGGCTTCGGGGTCCGTGGGGCGGCCGCCGCACAATGATTTGAAGCTTTGGGACGCCGAGTCGCGGGAGCTCAAGACGAGCTTCTCCGGGCATACGGATCACATCCGTCACGTCACATTCAGCCCCGACTCCAAGATGCTGGCGACCGGCTCGTCCGACAAGACCGTGCGGACGTGGGATGTCGAGACTGGCAAGGAGAAGGCGGTCGTCGTTCGCGAAGAGTCGCTTATCAAGGCGGTGCACTTCAGCAAGGACGGCAAGACCCTGGGCGTTGCCACTTACCAGAAGGTTCGCCTATTCGACACGGCCACCGGCAAGGAAAAGAGTGCGATCAACATTCACCCGTCCGGCTACGGCCATTGCTTCAATCCGACCGTCGAACTGATGGCTTTCGCTCCCGATCACTATTACATCCATCTCGTCGATACCTCCACCGGCAAGACCAAAATTCTCCTGACCGGGCTCAAGGGAGCAACGCGGGCCATGCATTTCAGCGCGGACGGCAAATGGCTCGCGTCCAATTCCGGCGACGGCTTGCTCCGCGTCTGGGACGTCGCAGCGGCCAAACAGAAGGCGAGCTTCAAGGTTGATGAGGACGGCTGCGTTGCACTGAACAAAGACGGCACGAAAGTCGCCTTCGGCACACGCAACGGAAAGGTTCGCATCTGGGACGTCGCAGCAAACAAGGAACTTCCTTCGCTTCAAGACAAGAGTGTGCTAACGATTTTCTCCATCGCCTTCAGCCCCAACGGCAAGACGCTCGCCGCCGGCGGGCTGGGGAAGGTCCGGTTGTGGTCGCTGGTCACTCCGTAGCCCGACACGCAAGCGAGGGATGCTCGCTCAATCGCTTGCTTGCGCGTCCGGCAACGAACGGAGGTCTCATGCGGTCGAGCCTGGCGTGCATTCCGTCCGTCCCGGCCTCCCCCGTTGCCGTCGGTGGGTAGCGACTATCACAAGCAAGTTTTCTGGCCGTTCTGGGCTTACGTTCCGGATCCGGGTTTCCACGTCGTGATGGGCGACGGCTGCGTGCGGATTCTTTCGTCGACCACTTCCGAGGATGTGCTGCGAGCGCTGATTGTGCGGAACGACGGCAAGCCTTGACCTGCCCATCACATCACCAGCATGCACAACTCTTCATACGTCAGCGGCGCATCGAGCGTGCAGCCGATCAAATAGCTACCGCCCGGCTGCGGCGTGACGTGGGCCACCCACACCAGCATCGTCTTCGTGAAGTTCTTGGCCGGATTGGCGAGTTTGACGACCATCATGAGGCCCACTTCCAGGGCCTGGCTGGCAATCAAGCCGATCCCTTTGGTGGAGATGTTGCGGAGCCGGGGCGGTGTGTATTCTTCCAGGACGGGCGAGGCGAATACGCACGCTGCGCTGGGGGTGACTGGAAAACGCTCGGACTCACGTTGTTCTTTTTCGAATGCCACGCCGATACTCGCTGGAAAGGAAGTCGAGACGTGCGGTAATTCTTGCACGTCAGGGGGCCGAACGCAAGACGGATTGCCCCAGCCCACAGCAGCCTGCTTGCTCCGCCGAGGATTGCCGCAAAGCCGGCCCGAGGTAAGCAGTATCTCTATACTGATCGTACCGTTTCCGCCACCAGGAAATTCCCAAGGAATGATCCGATGAAAATCGCCGACCTCATGTCCACGAAACTTTTCATTGTCTCGCCGGAGGACTCGGTTGAAGGGGCCGTGCGCATGCTGCAGCAGCGCGGCGTGCGGCATCTGCTGGTGGTTGACGGGCATGATCTCGTCGGGATCATCTCCGATCGCGACATTAAGCGTGCCCTCGATTCGACCAAGGCCAAGCACAAGAAACTGCTCAATCTGGGCGGCCTGTTCTTCTTGCTGGAACCGATCGCGGTGCGCGAAATCATGACCGCAGACCCCGTCACGATCGGGCCATCGGCCACGGCACAGGAGGCGGCGACGCTCATGCTCTCGAAACGCTTTGGCGCGTTGCCGGTGGTGAAGGCCGGCAAGCTGGTCGGCATCGTGACGGAGACCGACTTGCTGCGGTATTTCGCAACCAAGCCGGCAGCGAAGGCGAAGTAGGACTTACCCGCCTCAGTCCACAAATACAAACTCATTCGCCGTCAGCAGGATGCGGGCGTAGCTCGTCCACGCCCACAGTTCCAATCGATCCGCCGCTTCTCCATTTCGCTTCAATTCCTCCTTGTAGCGGTGCAGATACTCACTCCCATTCTGCGCGTCCTCCTTGCTCACGGGCCGACTCCATGCCGTTTGGTGTGCCCACGCGATACGCTGGTCGGGCGCGATGGCCAGCGCTCGCCTGGCGAACGATTCTGCCTGTTCGCGCAGGAATGGATGGTTCATCAAGTAGAGAGCCTGGAGCGGCACCAGCGATGCGGTGCGTTTTTCTGTCGACGCGTTGGTATCGGGGCCGTCGAAGAGAGCGAGGAATGGGTGCCGCTGGATGCGCTGCGTCATCAGGTAGACGCTGCGATGATTCGATGGGTAAACTTCCTTGAACGGGTTGTGCTGGGTCCAGCCCCAGTTCTGGATGGGTGGAAGCGGGTGCGGCCCCGGACGTTTAAGATCAAGTCGGCCGCTCACTGAAAGCATTGCGTCGCGCAGGGCCTCGGCGTCCAACCGACGGCGCGGGAAATGAGACAGCAGGCGATTGGCGGGGTCTTTCTTGCCGATATCCGCCAGCCTTTCGGCTGGCGGTGTGCTGGCGAGTTGATAGGTCTTCGACGACAAAATGTAGCGGTGCAGCCATTTGATCGACCAGCCGTGCTTGACGAATTCGAGACCGAGGTGATCGAGCAGTTCAGGATGGCTTGGCAGTTCGCCACGCATGCCGAAGTTGTTGGCAGTCGCAACCAGTCCTTGACCGAAATGATATTGCCAAACGCGATTGACGATGACGCGTGCGGTTAGCGGATGATCGGGCCGGGTCAGCCAGTCCGCTAACTCCAACCGGCCGCTCGTGCTCTTGGAGAAATCAACCGGCTTGCCTTCGATGAATTTGGGGACCCGGCGTGGCACAAGGTCGCCGAGCTTGTCCGGATCGCCCTTGAGCTGGATGCGGACATCCGCGACCTTGCCGTCCTGCACTGCGTAGGCGCCCGGAACGTCGATCGGCAAACCCAATCGATGCAATACGCGTTCCTCGGTTTGCAGGGCATTCTGCTTCGCTTTATCCTTCTCCGCCTTGATCAATTCCGGCAGAGTTTTCAATCGTTTACGATAGTCGGCCATCACCTTGTCGGCGCTTGGCACCAGCGGCACGAAATGCTCGCGCGGCCTTTTCTGCGACGCGAACTCTTCCGAGCCGGCGAAGGGGAAGGTCGTGCTAGCGAAGATCCCGTAGAGGCCGTAGTAGTCCTCGCTGGTGATTGGATCGAATTTGTGATCGTGACAGCGGGCACAGCGCAGCGTCAACCCCAGGAATGCCGCCCCGGTCGTATCGATCGTGTCTTCCAAGGTCAGATGCATGAACTCATAAGGGGCCGTCGCATAGCGTCGGCTCAGGGCCAGAAACCCGGTGGCGACAACGCGCTCGGCATACCTCTCCGGCGGCCCCTGCCTGGCGAGGATATCGCCAGCGAGTTGCTCGCGCACCAACTCGTTGAACGGCTTGTCGGTATTGAAGGCATCGATCAGGTAATCACGATAACGATGGATTTCCGGAATCGGATAGTCGGCATTGTCCCCCGCGGTGTCGGCGTAGCGCACGACGTCCATCCAGTGGCGAGCCCATCGTTCGCCGTAACGCGGGCTGGCCAGCAGGCGGTCAATTACCTTGTCAAATGCCGCTTGCCGTTTAGCGCTCGCCGCGTGCCACGCGTTTATGTCATTCTCCATCTCCTCCGCCGTCGGCGGCAACCCCGTCAGATCGAACGCCATCCGCCGCAGAAGCGCGCGCGGCTCCGCGGGCGCGACCGGCTTCAGCCCTTGCTCGCGCAGCTTGGCCGCGATGTAGCGATCGATCGGATGCTCGGCCCATTCTGTCGGATCGGCCGGCGGCGGCACGTTCTTCATCCGTTGAAACGCCCAGTGGGTTTTCGCCTCGAAGCCAGCCTTGCTTGTTTTCGGCCAGACCGCGCCGCGTTCGATCCACGCGGTGAAATCGGTGATCACATGAGCCGGCAGCTTCCCTCCTGGCGGCATGCGCAGATCTTCGCTCGTGTGCTTGATCGCCTGGAGTAGCAGGCTTTCTTTCGGCTTTCCTGGCACGATTGCGGACCCACTTTTGCCCCCCTTGACAAGAGCGTCGCGCGAATCGACACGCAGCTTGTGCGACACCTTCTCGCCGCCGTGGCACTTGAAGCACGATTCGATCAGAACCGGGCGAATCTTCGCTTCGAAAAAGGAATCGTCGGCAGCGGACGGTTGCCCAAGGACAAGAACCAACGACATTGCCAGCGTCGAATGCATGATGATCTCTCGTTTGCGAGTGTAGTCGTCACGCTCCACGTGACGAGTTTTCCTCGCGCGGAGCGTGAGGCCTACACTGATTTACGTCAACAATTCGCGCACCACCCGGGCTCGTGTCACCCGCGCGTCGGTCAGGGTCTCATCGCTGCCGTGGTGGCGGTAGACCAGGCGTTCGTGATCGAGCCCGAGCTGATGCAGGAGCGTTGCGTGCAGGTCGGGAACGGTGACGCGCCCTTCGTCCGCTCGGTAGCCGACGTCGTCGGTGGTGCCGTGAACGTGGCCCCGTTTGAACCCGCCGCCGGCGAGAATCAGGCTGAAGGCGTTGCGGTTATGATCTCGCCCCGACCCGTTCTGCGAAACGGGAAGCCGACCGAACTCGCCGCTCCAGATCACAATGGTCTCATCCAGCAGCCCACGCGACTTCAAGTCCTTGATCAGCCCCGCCGACGGGTAATCGACCTGGGCGCAGATGGCGCGGTTCTCGGTCAGCGTATTGCTGTGCGCATCCCACGGCTGAAACTGTGGCCGCACCGGCGGAAATACCTGCACGAAGCGCACGCCACTCTCGACCAGTCGCCGTGCGAGCAGGCAGCGCAGACCATAGCCTTGAGTCTCTGGGTTGTCGAGACCGTACAGCCGGCGCGTGGCTTGCGATTCACTCGCGACATCGAGCACCGACCCCGCGGTGAGCTGCATCCGGGCGGCTAATTCGTAATTGCGGATGCGAGCTTCGAGATCGTTTTCCAGAGGATATCGGCTGCGATGCTCCTCGTTGAGCCGGGCGAGCAGATCGAGATTGTCGCGCTGCACCTCCGGCGCGACGGGGGATGCTGGCTGCAAATTGAGGACGGCGGCGCCGCGCGTACTGAACTCCGTGCCGCGATGGACCGCCGGCAGCCAGGCGTTCTGCCATAGCAGCGTTCCCGAGGTGTTGTAGCCGTCCGGATCGCGCAGCACGATGTACGCCGGTAGGTTCTGGTTCTCAGTCCCCAGGGCGTAGGTGATCCACGAACCAAGCGCCGGTCGACCGGGGAAGATCTTGCCGGTGTTGAAGAGCACCAGCGCCTCGGTGTGGTTATTGTGCTCGGACGCCATCGACCGAACAAGTGTGATGTCGTCCGCGACGGAGCCCAGGTGCGGGAGGACCTCGGACAACTCCATGCCGCATCGGCCGCGATGATAGAACCGGAATGGGCTGGCGAGCAGTTGGTTCTTCTCGCTGCCGCGCTGGAACATCTCGACACGTTCGGTGTATGTTTGCCCCTGGCGGCGGCGCAACTCGGGCTTGGGATCGAACAGGTCCATCTGGCTCGGCCCGCCGTTCTGCATGAGCATGATGACGGACTTGGCGCGAGGGGCGAGAGAGGACTGCGCGGAAGCCGGCCGATTGAGCAGGTACGACAGGGCTAGCGTGCCGAAGCCGAGGCTGCTGGTTTGTAGCAACTGGCGGCGAGATAGCAATAGGTTGCTTGTTAAGCTGTGCATTGGAATTCACGGAACATAAAGGAATTCACTCGTATTCAACAGCACCTGGCAAAGGTTTGCAAGCGCTCGGCGGCGTGCTTCCGCGGGCACGACCTTGGCCGAAGTATGCCGATCGGTTTGCCGGCGCAGAAATTTTAAGCACGCCGCACGTTCCTTCTCGCTCGGCGCGCGCGTCAGCGCCAAGAGGTACGCCGATTCCACCTGGCGTTCCAGCGTGTCGGTCTTGCCGTCACGCAAGACACGCTCGGCAAATACGCCGGCTTGCTCCACGATGAACGTGTCGTTCAGCATCGTCAGCGATTGCAGCACGACTGCAGACGGCGAGCGGCACAGGTTGTTCGTCGTCATGAACGGTTGATCGAATACATTCAAGAGCGTCGGATGGTAGTTCCGCCGCGCCAGGACGTAAACCGTGCGGCGATACTTGCCGGGGTCCTTGATGACGACCAAGCCGTCGGGCCGATTTTCCAGCGGCGTCGGCTGGCCTCCCATCGTTGGGTCCAGCTTGCCGCTGACGGCAAGGATCGAGTCGCGGACGATCTCCGCTTCGAGGCGGCGCAGCGGCATTCGCCCGAGCAAGCGATTGGCCGGATCGATCTTGGCCGCATCGCCGGAGGCAATCGACGACTGGCGATAGGCGCTGGACATCATGATCTGCCTGAGCAGCGGCTTCAGCCTCCATTTCTGGTCGACGAATTCCGCGGCGAGCCACTCGAGCAACTCGGGGTGGGAAGGCTTGGCGCCGGACATGCCGAGGTTGTCGCTCGTGGGAACGATCCCCTTGCCGAAAAGCCGCTGCCAAACGCGATTGACCTGCGTGCGGGCGACGAGGCCGGCGGCGGGCGAGCGGGGTTCCGTCAGCCACATCGCCAGGGCAAGTCGTCGGCCGCTGGTCACGCCCGCGGGTTTGCCGTCTGGCAATTGTTGCTTGCCGGGCGGACACAGCACCTCCAGACCTCCGAGTGCAATCTCCTTGCCAGGCTTGGCGTGATCGCCGCGGCGCAACAGGTGGGTCGGACTCGGTGGTCCCGTGTCGTACACCGGGCGGAGTGCGCCGAAACCTTGCTGCTTGCCGGCCAGGGCCTTGATTTTCAGGTCCAGGGCGGCGACCATGGCCGCGTCTTTTTTCTGCTCGGTTTTCTTTTTCTTGAGTTCCTCAATCTGGCGAGTGATGTCGGCGTTCGTCTTTTCAATGGCTGCTTTCTCCGCCGGCGAGACATCGACCATCATCCGCTGCTTGGGCTGGAGCCATTTCTGCGGATTGAAGGCAGGCGTAAAGGCTGCGATAAACCGATAGTAATCCTCATGCGAGATCGGCTCGTATTTGTGATCATGGCACTTGGCGCAGTTCAAGGTCAGCCCGAGAACATTCGACGCCACGACTTCGGCGGTGCGGTGAAGCACGCCGTGACGGATGTCGAGCGTGTTGAGCTCGTTTTCCTCCGTATCGTCGGCCGCGGTGCGCAAGAAGCCGGTAGCGATGAGCCGATCGCGGATTTCCGGCGTGAACGATTTGGCGCTGCGCCAGTCCACGAGTTCATCGCCGGCCAGTTGTTCGAGCAGGAACTGGTCGAACGGCTTATCGTCGTTGAAGGAACGAATGACATAATCGCGATAGCGCCAGCTACCCTCGGCCATGCGGATGATGCCGGCGTCGTTGTCCGTCCCGCCGACGTCGGCGTAGCCCGCCGCGTCAAGCCAGTGCCGGCCCCAGCGCTCGCCGAAGTGTGGCGACGCGAGCAGCTTATCGACTAGCCGTTCGTACGCGTCGGGCCGCTTGTCAGCAAGGAATTGGCGGAACTCATCGGGACTGGGCGGCAGGCCGATCAGGTCGAGATAGACGCGGCGCAGCAACATCGATTGATCCGCTTCGGGAGCAAAGTCGAGCCCTTTCGCCTTGAGCGGGACCAAGAGAAACGCATCGATCGGCGAGCGACCGCGCGACGATTGGACCTTGGGAACCTCGGGTCGGCGCAGCGGGCGAAAGCTCCAGTGCCTGCGTTCCTCGGCCGACGGCTGGGCGGCGACCGGCGCATCCAGCAACATCCCAGTGAGCACCCAGAGCATTGCGTAGCAGAGTCGGTTCATTTGGCTGCGGATTTCATTTCTACGAGACGCCCTTCGTTACGGCGCCGGTATCTCAAACTTCTGTATGCGCTGGTTGCTCCCATCGCAAACGTACAGAAATCCATTGCTGTCCATGGCCATGCCGTGCGGGCGCGACAGTTGGCCTGGCCCCTTGCCCGTGCCGGCGATGCCGTACAGGTATTTGCCTTCGGGAGTGAATGCCTGGACGCGGTCATTCAAGCTGCTGACCCAAACGCGATCGTCGCGGTCGACGAAGACGGCAATCGGGCCAAATGGGTTTGGTGAGTAGCCGAGCTTGAGGGCTCCGAAGCCACCGGGCTCTTGCGTCTTATTGCCCCAGACGGCGAGTGGTTTTCCTTCGAGCGATAACTGCTGCACGCGTGCTTCGCAGCCCTCGGTGGTATAGAGCCGGCCCTTGCGATCGATGGTGATGAAGTGGGGCCCGCCGAAGCGGGAACCCTTCTTTTCGATGCCGCCGAACTGGCCAGGCTTGGCGCCGTGCTCGCCCCACTTACCGAGGAATTTGCCATCGCGAGTGAATTTCTGGATGCGATGATTGCATTGATCGCAGACGTAGAGGCTGCCGTCGGGCCCGAAGATCATGCCGCCGGGTTGATTGAATTCGCCGTCGCCGTCGCCTTTCTTGCCCCATTCACGGACCACTTTACCGTCATAAGTGTAAATGCTTACTTTGTGTTGCTGCATGTAAGAGAGATAGATATGCCCTTGATTGTCGAGCAGGATGCCGCCGGCCTGACTCGACTTGCGCTTGGGCTCATCCCGAGGCAGATCGAAGCCGCCAAGGTATTTGCCTTCAGCGGTGAATCGCTGCAATCGGCAATTGTTGAGGTCCGTGACGAAGACTTCATCCTTCGCGTTAATGGCGATGCCGATGGGAGAATAGAACTCGCCCGGTCCATCCCCCTTCGTGCCCCAGGTCAGCACAGCCTTTGGCTTCTTGAGGTCTCCGCCGATAGTCGGGTCGAGAACGACGAGTGCTGCCAATATGATTCCCAGTGAACGGCCAAAGAACCAAAACGATTCGGCTCGACCAGAAAATAAATGGAGCGTTCGGTTCGTCAACATGGTAGGATGCTCACGGCCCTGCATAATAGACATCGCCCCTGACCTACGCAGATTTTAGCCGTCGTCGGGCTGCAACGCACGAGAAATCTTACCCTTTGTTTAGATATGGGAGCCTGCCATGAAACAACTTGTTGCCACGGTGTTTCTCCTGGGGTTTACATCCATCGCCGTCGCTGACGATTGGCCCGCTTGGCGCGGACCGACGGGGCAAGGCTACTGCTTCGAGAAAGACGTGCCGCTGAAGTGGAGCGCCACCGAGAACGTCAAATGGAAGATCAAGCTCCAGCATCCGGGCAATTCGACGCCGATCGTCTGGAAGGACAAGATCATCCTCACGATGGCAAACAAGGGGGGCACCGTACGCAGCATTCTCTGCTTCGACCGCGCCGACGGCAAGCAGCTCTGGAAAAACGACGTCAGCTATCCCGACAAGGAGCAAAACTGGACCCCCGACTGGTACGCCAACGCCTCCCCGATCACCGATGGCGAACGCATTGTCGTCAGCTTCGGCTCCGCCGGCATGTACTGCTACGACTTCAAGGGACAGGAACTCTGGAAGCGCACCGACCTCGGCAAGTGGCAACACAATTTCGGCAATGCCTCCTCACCGGTTTTCTACCACGACCTGTGCATCCTTTATGTCGGACCGGACAAGCAGAAAGGACCCAACGGACTCGTGGCAGTTGATAAGAAGACTGGCAAAACAATCTGGCAGAAAGAACAGAAAGCGCTCTGGAAGAAGGATTCCGACTCGGGCTCCTGGGGCACTCCCATCATCGTCTCCATCGACGGCAAAGACCAGCTCCTCTATTGCCCCGGCTATCGTCTCGAAAGCGTCGATCCGAAAACAGGGGCCGAACTATGGTTCTGCGAAGGCCTCATGGAATATGCCTACAACTCCCCGCTTTTCAGCCCAAAACACAAGATCGCCGTCGCCATGTCTGGGTACCACAAATCCGCCCTGGCGGTCAAAGTCGGCGGCTCAGGCAACATCACCCAAAGCCGGCTTTGGCATCATCCCAGCAACGATCAACGTGTCGGCTCCGGCGTCATCGTCGGCGACCACGTTTACATCTACGAAGAAGCTTCCCGTGAGCGATTTACGGGCCCCAAGTGCTTTGAACTGAATACCGGCAAGGAGGTCTGGCAACTTGAGGAGAAGATCGGCGGCACCAACTGGGGCTCCATGGTCCACGTCGATGGCAAGCTCTACGTCCTCACCCGCGACGGCACCACCTTTGTCCTTGCCGCCAGCCCCAAATTCGAGATCCTCGCTACCAATAGGCTCGACAAGGGCGAACAAACCAACTCGTCGCCGGCGATCTCCAACGGCGAGATCTTCCTACGCACCAATCGCCACCTGTGGTGCATCAACGCGAAAAAATGACCCTTTCGCATCCCGATCAGAGGGCAACAGTGTGAGTCTGCCTGCCATCCTCGGTGGAACGCCGGCGCGCCCGCAGGGGCCGCCAGTCTGGCCCAGCGCCGATCCTGAGATCCATGACGTCTTCGAGCAAGCTTTCCGCGATGGCTGGTGGGGCAAGTATCAGGCTGGCCAATCGGAGCGACTTGCATCGCAGCTGCGCGACTATTTTCAGATTGACCACGTCCAACTATGTGGCAGCGGCAACTATGCGCTCGAACTCGGGCTGCGCGCACTTCAAATTGGGCCCGGCGCTGAAGTCATCCTCGCCGATTACGACTATCCGGGCAATTTCCTCAGCATCCATGCCGTTGGCGCGATCCCCGTGCTCGTCGATGTCGAGCCCAGGAACTGGAACCTCGCACTCGAAGCGGTGCGGGCGGCCATCGGGCCGGCGACCAAAGGGATCGTCGCCTCTCACCTGCACGGCGGCTGCGTGCCGATGCGTGCGCTGATGGAGCTGGCGAATGAAAGAAATCTGGTCGTTGTCGAGGACGCCGCCCAGGCGCCCGGCGCCATCGTCGACGGCCGACGTGCCGGGACGTGGGGCGACGCCGGTGTCCTCAGCTTCGGCGGCTCGAAACTGCTCTCCGCCGGTCGAGGCGGCGCTCTATTGACACGCCGTGCGGACGTTGCGCAGCGTGCGCACAATCATCTCACCCGGGCCGGCAATATTGTCTGCCCGATGACCGAGTTGCAGGCAGCGCTGCTTGTGCCGCAGCTCAAGAGACTTGATGAGCGTAATGAGCTCCGCTGGCGAAACGTGCAGCTTCTTTGCGCTGCGCTGGCCGACGTGCTGGGCGTACGACCTTTCGTCACGCCCGGAGAGGCGGCACAGCCGGCGTTTTACAAGCTCGGCATCCAACTCGATCAAGTCGCGTTCGGGTTGCCGCGCAAAAAACTGATTACCGCCTTGCAGAGCGAGGGATTTGCCGTGGATGAGGGATTCGCCACGGCTCACATAGCGCGCTCACCCAGGCGTTTTCGCCAGGGTACAACGCTCGACGAGGCTTCGAGCGCGCATGCGAACTGTATCCAGTTGCATCATCCAATCTTGCTGGAAGCGCCAGAGGCGCTGCGTGAGCTAGCGCATTCATGGCAACGGATCCATGCCCATGCCGAGGCGATCCGCAATAAGATGATCGATGGTTGATCGGCGACGCTTCGAAGACGCTTTTCTTGACGCTTCTTTGAAGCGTCGCTAACCAAGTGCACAGGGGATGATCTCCTTTGAAAATCACGCTGCTACCGTCGTCGTTCAGCGCGGATTCATCGCAGAACCTGACGTCGTACCTGGTGAACGACAGCATCGCGATCGACGCCGGCTCGCTGGGCCTTTACCAAACGCCGGCCGAGCAAGCGGCGGTCAGGCATGTCTTCGTCTCGCATACCCATCTCGATCACTGGGCGACGCTCCCTGTCTTCTTGATCAATGTCTTCGCCATGGGCGCCGGTCCGGTCACGTTGCATGCCAGCGAGATCGTACTCGACTGCCTGAAGCAAGACGTCTTCAACGGGCGTGTGTGGCCGAAGTTTCTGGAGATGACCGACGAGGGCCGGCGTTTCGTGAACGTCAACCCGATCGCTGCCGGTCAGACGATAGACGTTGACGGCGTGCGCGTCACGCTGGTGGCAGTCGATCACGCGGTGCCGACTTTGGGGTTCCTACTCGAAGACGCCACTGCCGCTGTCGTCATCCCCTCCGACACGGCCGCGACGACGGAGATCTGGCAGCGTGCCGAGCGCATGCCGAACCTCAAGGCTGTGTTTCTCGAAGCTACACTGCCGAACGACCTGGCGAGCCTGGCAGCCATCACCAAGCATCTTACGCCGGCCGGCTTTGTGCGGGAGATGCAGAAGCTGTCGCGCCCCGTCCCGTTTTTTGCCGTGCATCTCAGCGCACGCGCCAGGGACCAGGTCCGTGCTGAGCTTCTGGCCCTTCAAATGCCGAACCTGCAAATCGCCGAGATAGGCAAGACGTACGAGTTTTGACCATTGCACTGGTAAACCGGATTTTCTAGCTACCGGATTTGCTTGACAATGCCTCCACTCTGCGGCCATGATTCCTGAGAGGCCTAATTGCGGCTGACCCGCAATCAAATGCGAATCACCAAAGCACGAAAACAAGAAAACACGAAAGGGAAATCCTGAAGGATTCGAGCGAACTGTCCAAGCCGACATTTCTCTCCATTTCGGTTTTTCGTGATTCGCATTTTTTGATCAGCAATCCATTCCGCATCTTGCGGAGAAGTTCAGTGGCAAGACTCGAAGAAAACGAATTCACCAAGGGAGGGTATGCGTGAATCGTCGGCTGCTTCTCCTGGCAATCGGACTTGCAGGCATGGCGGCATTATTGCTGCGCCAGCCGACCCGATCGGCCGCCGATACGAATCCGGCGCCAGCTAGCCCTGCATCTGGGTTCATCGGCGCCGGCTCTTGCTCAGCCTCGGCGTGCCATAACGCCAACTTCGCGAAGGGCAACACTGGCAGCGAATACACACTCTGGGTCACTCGTGATCCACACGCCAAAGCTTACGAGATGCTCTTCAGCGCACGCTCGACGCAGATGCAAAAGAACTTGCGGAGTGCAACGCCTGCCCACGAGGAGGCTCGCTGCCTGAAATGCCACGTGGCGCCCAATTATGATGTCAAACAGCCGCCGCCCGATGCCCCGCACTTCAAGACCGACGGCGTGAGCTGCGAAAGCTGCCACGGCCCTGCCAAGCACTGGGTCGCCCTTCACCACCTCGATGGCTGGCAGACCAAAACGCCCGCACAAAAGAAATCGCTCGGCATGAACGACACCCAATCGACGCTTGGCCGCGCGCAGGTTTGTGTCACTTGCCACGTCGGCGCTCCCGGAATGGACGTCGATCACGACCTGATCGCGGCCGGGCATCCGCGCTTGCAATTCGAGTTTTCGTCGTTTCATACCCAGATGCCGCGGCATTGGCCCGACTGGAAGGATCGTGATGCAACCAAGAGTTCGCGCGGGCGCGCTGATTTCGAAGGCCGTGCGTGGTACATCGGCCAGATCGTGAATGCTCACGCCGCACTTGATTTGCTTGGCGATCGAGCTGCTGACAAATCGAAGCCCTGGCCTGAGTTTGCCAACCATGACTGTGCCGCTTGCCATCACGACCTGCGCGCGTTCAGTTCGACGAAATCGGCAGCCAAGCGCATGCCTGGCGCTCTGGACTGGAATGTCTTCCCGGCAGTTCTGCCAGCGCAACTGAACGCGATCGACGGTTTCGCGAGCATGAATCGGCAAAGGATCGCGCAAAGCGCCAAGGTCAACGTGCTGACTCTGCGGCGTGAACTGGAAAACATCGATACGAGGGCGCCTAGTGCCGCAGCTTGGCAGGAACTGCTCGCCGAACTGCCGAAAGCGAGGTCTCCGCGATCGCGCGATCAAGCCCTACTATCCAGTCTGGCCGGGCTTGCGCTCTACAATACGCACAGAGACCTGGGCTTGAAGTTGCCGGCCGATCTCTTGGACTCTTTCCGTTCCTTTGCGCGTCAGTCGCCCCGTCCCAGCCCTTACGATCCGGAAGCGATTCGTAGGAGGCTGGTGGAATTGCAGACCCTGGGCAACGAGAAAGGCCCGTGATATGGCGATCTCCAATTGCCTCAAGATTTTGCTCACGTCTGTGCTGATCAGCGCCGCCGTCGCTTCTTTCTATCTCTCGGGCCGAGCCGCCGATCTGAATACCACCCAGGACAAGAAGCCCGACCTTACCGAAGCGAAATACTACGGCGTTTCCACGTGCAATAAATGCCACGCTGACTCCGTGGACGGCAAGCCTGGGAAGTTCGCGACCGACTTCGTCCTGATGAACGAGTTCACCACCTGGCGCACCAAGGACAAGCACGCTCTCGCGTACCTTGTGCTTGAAGGCCCGCGTGGCCAACAGATCGGCAAGATTCTCGACATCGACGTCACCAAGGATCCCAAGTGCCTGAATTGCCACGCCACCACGTCGCGGCAGGATCGCAAGGGCAAAGGCTTCAACAATTTCGACGGCGTGAGCTGCGACGGCTGCCACGGGCCCGCCCAGCACTGGATCATCGATCATGCCCTCGACCCCGACAACTGGCGATACAAAACGCCGGAAGAGAAGGAAGAGTTGGGCATGTACGATGTCCGCAACCCGGTCAAGCGGGCCCAGCTCTGCGCGTCGTGTCACGTCGGCAACGCGGCCGAAGGCAAAGTCGTCACGCATGCCATGTACGCCGCCGGGCATCCGCCGCTGCCGAGCTTTGAAGTCGCTAGCTTCAGTAAAAATCTGCCGCAACATTGGGCGGATATGCGCAATATCGAGTTCTTCAAGAAGGCGGACGCCAAGATACGCAAGCAGAACTATGGCGAGGATGCGGAATTCCAGAACACGAAGTTGCTGTTGGCCGGCGCCGCCGAATCACTCCGTTCGATGATGGAGCTGGTCGCCCACCGCGCGACGTTTGAGGGCAAGCTCACCGAGAAACACCACGCCTGGCCGCCGGTCTGGCTGCGCCCGTTCGCCAAGAATGAGCCGCTCGATCGTTGGCCAGAACTGTCCGCGAAAACCAAGGATCCGAAAGCGGAAGAGCTGCAAACCCTCTGGCCCGAAATCATCATGGCCCAAGCCGATTGCTATGCATGCCACCACGATCTGAAATCCAAGAGCTGGCGTCAGCAGCGCGGCTACGTCGGCAAACCGGGCCGCCCCCAGTTGCAATCCTGGCCCTTCGCCTTGCTCCCTTCTTCGCTCGGGAGAGGGCCCGGGGGTGAGGGAGCTGGGCAAGATTCTCCCGACGCAACCAAAACTTTCGCCGCCGCCCACAAGAAGCTATTTCTGGCGTTCGACGCGCAGCCGTTCGGCATCGCCAAGGATGTTGCGCTCGCGGCGGCCGAGTTAGAGGGTTTCGCGGCCAAAATGCATAAGCCGAACGCGCCTGTCACTCGCGAGACCGCTACCAAATTGATCACGGTACTGCTGGCAAAAGGCAGCTCGGAGATTCTGGATTACGACAGCGCTCGCCAGATCGCCTGGGCCACGCGCGTTATCTACTCCGAATGGAAGCAAAACACGTCACATGAAAAAGCGATCGATGAATTATTCACGCGTCTGGACGACGAACTCAATCTGACACTCGGTTCCGAAGCGCGGAAGTCGTTCGCGGCGGATCGCTTTCAGTTGACGCGTGAACTTGCGAAATCGGACAAGGAGTTTGCCGCCAAGCTGAAGGATCAGCAGTTCCTGAGCAGGCTGCAAAAAATCCATGACGCCGAGTTGAGCGAATCGCTGGCGCGAGTGAGCAATTACGATGCACTTGGGTTCAAACGCCGGATGGAGCAGCTTTCGGCATTGATTCTGGACAAGAGGGCGGGGCCGTGATTGGGCATTATCCGAGCCGGAGCGCCAAGCGAGCAACACCGCACGCCCCTCGCTTGGCGCTCCGGCTCGGAAGGTAATTACCGCCGCGGCAACCCATAGATCGCATCGCGCGGATCATCGCTGACGAACCACGGTTGGCCATTCGGACGCAAATACATTCGGCGTTGTTCTTCCATGCCTAGCGGACGAGCGCCGACACGGCCGAAGACGCCGATTGGGTTGCCGCTCTCGTCGATGGCCCGGTCTCGGTCGAGCGCTCTACCGACCGAATAAGCGTGTCCACCATCCGGGATCGGGTAGGTTGCTATCAAGCGCGGCGTCGGCCGCGGGCTGAATCCCTGGTTGCCAGGCGTCTCAGGCGACGTTAGTTGTACAATGCGCAAACCATTCTTGCCGTCGGCTAAATACGCGAATTCACTGACGTAGGTGATGCCCAGCTTCACATCGTGCAGATCGTTGATGTGCCCGTTCGCGTTGTAGATTTGATCGACGCGGAAGTTCTCCGGGTTCTCGATGTTGAGGATCACCAGCCCATGCCGGCCGGCCGCGACGTAGCCGTAGGTCCGCGCCAGGTAGATGCTGTGGGCGTCGTCCATACGCAGCATCGCCTTGGGAATCGGTTTTGCAAGGTTGGTCACATCGAGAGAGGTGATGCCTTCCTCGCCGCAGACGAAGGCGTAACGAAACTGCGCCTGCACGGACCGCGGTTTCTTGATCGGCACGATGGAAGTCAGCGCGGGACGCGTTGGGTCGTCGAGCGAGACCACGGCGAGGCCCGCATCGCAGCAGATGTAAGCGTAGTTGCCGACGATTGTGATGCCACAGGCGCCGTCCAATGCCCCCCTCACCCCCGACCCCTCTCCCCCGGAGGGGAGAGGGGGGTTAAATGTGACGTCACGCTTCAGGAAGTTGTTGGTGGGATTGCCGTCGAGGAGCGTGCCCGCGCCAACCAGGATCAGCCCCTCGTATTTGTCGGCGACATAGAGGTAGCCATAAAGTGGGTGGACCTGCGGCTCCTTGTTGGCGGGATTCTGCTTCCTGGTCGGGTCGGGCGCCGGCGTGCATGGGGCGGCGATAGCGGCGGCGTACTTGGCTGGCACGTGGAACTTCTGGCCGATCGGCGACACCGGCGCTGTCGTGATGCGCTCCGAGAATGATTTGTTGTCGATGAACGCGATGTCAAAAACGCGCAATCCGTCGGAACCGCAGGCAGCGTAGAGATACTCGCCCCGCGGCTGCACCTGCAGGACATTGGATTTGCGCAGCGGCTGTTTCAATCGTTCGCCGACGTCGCGGCCTGAGTGTTCGTGAGCATGCTGTAAGCGGTAGTTGCGCAGTTGATGCTTGCGGAAGTAATCGGGGAACGCGAGCTTGTGCAACGTGCTGCCGATGACGGCTTGCGGCTCCTCCTGCTCGGTGACGACGACGCCGTGCAGGCCGTGGTCTTTGGATGCCACCCATGAGTATCGGCCCATGAAGTTGACGTAGCCGGTCCCTTGCATGAGCAGCTGCGCCATGATAGCGTTGTTGTCGTTCTTCTTGGAGAGGTGACAGTCGGTGCAGGTCTTGGTTTCGCCGCGCCCGGCTTCATACGCTTCCGGATGTTCGGCCCGGCCGTTGTCGGGGTTACCTGGTTTGAAGGGAACCGACGGCGGCGCGCCACGCACCGTATGGGGCACGTTGGTGCTGAAGGCGATGCCGCTCAGCCCGTCGGACGAGATGGTTTGCTGCTGCGGATAGATCGAATCGCGGTTCTGGTTGTACGAGCCGACATGGACAGCACAGGACGAGCGCGCCGGCCCGATCTTGTTGCCCGTGACATCCCCGTCGCGCGCCAGCATGAACACGTCGTCGCGCAGTGTCTGGAAGTTGTACGACACGTAGTTCCGGGTGGTATCCCCTTCGTTGTGCAGTCCCGGCGACTTCTTATTCGCCCGTTGAGGCAGATGGCAGCCGAAGCAACTTGGGTTCCACGAGGAATGGCAGGCGATGCAGCTCATGTTTTGGTTGCAATGAGCGACCGCGTTTTCATTCGGGTGCCCCTTGTCATCCAGAGGTACATCGCCCCATTCGAGCTTGCTGTTCTTGCCGAAGCGGACTGTCTTGGCGAGCCGTGCCTTTTCGTTATAGCGCGGATGGTTCGGATCGATAACGTCCTTCGTCTGGGCGACCTCCCACGAGACCTCGGCTTCGACCATGGAATTCTGGATGATCTTGTTGCCCTGTTTTTCGAATCGACGCTTCCCGAACGGCGTGCGTAGTGTGGTCAGATCGCGCCCGCCGGTTGGATTCGCCTTGCTCGGATCCGCCGCTGCGGGGCCCGTGGTGCGCAACTCCGCATACTTACCGGTGGTTCCATGGCAATCGGTACACTGGATCTCGATGGCGGCACGGACCTCGCCGTAAAGCTTGGTATTGCCGTGATTGTCTTGCACGAAATGGCAGTCGACGCAGTGCATGCCTTTTTCGAGGTGGATGTCCATAAGGTGAACGGGGAGGTTATCACGCTGCGGCTGTTTTATCGCGTTCTTGAGCTCGGCGGGCGCCGAGCGCGGACCGTAGCCCGCTATACGAAAATTCTGCTCGTAGTTCTTGATGTGCGTCGGCATCTCGATCGCCTTCATGAGTTCCAACGTCGTGACCTTCTCGATGACAGCGCCGCGGTGGTCAAGATACTTGCCGTGGCGGTTCTTCTTGTAGACGGCGCGATAGACCCACCCGTGGCCGTGGAAGTCGGCGAACTGGGTGTGCTTGAGATGTGGGTTGAGGTTCGTGACGTCTTTCAGGAAGTTTGGATCGGACCAGAGTCCGCGCGCGGAAGCCTCGTCCGGGTTGTTGAGGGCGGCCTGGAAGTACTCCTCGGATGTGGGGTACTTCTGCTTCTTGGGATACATGTGCTCGCCGTCGGTTTCTTCATCCCACCACATGTAGCCAAGGTAGCTGTTCATGACGTTCGTACCCGGATGTACATGGCAGGTGATGCACTGGCTAGTGGGGATGGCGCGGGTGAACTTGTGCTTGATCGGATGCCCTGATTCCTTTTTGGGAATCATCGGGTCAAGGCTCGCAGAAAAGCCTTCATTACCAAACTTGGCATACGGGCCTGAATGGATCGGCGAGCGATCGTTGGCGTAGACCACGTGGCAAGCGGTGCAACCCGAGGAGCGATAGTCTCCAGGATGATCGTTGGTGCCCAGGAAGTTGAGCGTTGGATCGAGCAGGCGAGTACGTTGCAGACCGACGAAGACCGGATCGGTGCGATTTTCTGTGCCAAGTCCGCGAGTGCTAAGCCGGGCGCGCGGTCGGCCCGATTCCTCTTCACGCTCGGGGATGCCGACTTCGGGGCGAAAACGGCCGCCGCGTTCGAAGATGCGCAATATATTGCCAGGCTGCGTGATTTCAAAACGGGGCAGGGGGTCCAGATAAGGCAGTACGCCCTTGCGGGTCATCTCGTACTCGGTCGGCGGCGGCCAGGTTTGCAGACGCTGAGGGGCGCCATGCATGCTGTAGCTTTCGCCGTAGCGAGCCTGCTTGTGCGGGACCGCGCCATTGTTGTAGAGTGCGGCGCCCCACAGCATGCAACCGTGCGTCATCATGCTGGTGCGGGCTTGCAGCACTTCGTCCTGATGGCAGGCGCCGCAACTGATATGGGCGATTCGTAAGTCCCCCGGATTGACGAAGCGAATGAAGTCTGGCGATTCCTGATTCAACAAGGTATAGGAACGAACGGGGTTGGCGGAGGAACGCCACGCTTCCGGCTTGCGCGCTGCGACGTGAGCGAGTTCCTTGACGTGCGTGTTGGCGTTGCCGCCGTGGCAATCGGTGCAGCCGAGGTTGATGGTCGTTTTCTCATGGGGATCGCCGGTATGTTGATGGCACTGGATACAGCCTGCGCTCTTGATATCGGCTTCCCCCTTGGTTTGCCTCAGCAACTCGCTGCGCTGGTCCGGCGCTGCTGCTTCTTGCCCCGCAGCACGATCGAAGAACGACCACGGCTGCAAGGCCAGGAGTATGGCGGCGAGGACCGGCGCGCCCGCAAGAAAATGGCGCCGCAACAAGTAGCGTTTGACCTCGGATAACACAATAATCCTCCGTCCTCGCCTCAATCGGCAAGCTAGAACGTCAACACCGCCTCGACGAAGCCAGCAAGCAAGGGCCTCGAAGGGTGATCAAAACTGCTGAACAGATCGCGGAATCCCTGGCCCGGCAACAATGTCGAGATGCCTGCCTTGAAGATCATGTTGTTGTTCAGATACGGTCGATATTCGACGCCGGTGCTCAGGTCCACGCCGATGAAGCGGTGGATGCTCTGCTGGTAAACAAACTGCTGCAAGGGATTCACCGAATCGAACCACAGGACATTGGCATTGTTGATGACCCTTAGCTTGGGCGTGGCCTCCACATCGAAGCCGAAGTTGCCCAGATACAAGCCCGGGTTGACGAAATTCGACTGGCCTTGAATCTTGCTTGCCCGCAGGTCAGGCACCAGGCTCATGCGCTGATTGAGGTTGACGCCGAAGAGCCGAAGCTGTTGCCGCTGCCAGTAAGTAAACTCGCCGCCGGCGAAGTTAGGGTTGTCCTGAATAGTGTCGAACCCAGTGGCACTGCTGTTATTGATGTCACGATCGCCCGACGACCAGAAGAAGGACGTGCGCAAGCGGATCCAGTCCATGTCGTAAGAGAGTTCCAGAGCGGCCATCTGGCCATTGATCCGCTGCGATTGATTGGCGAGTGGGTTGTGCGAATCGCGCCCGAGCGCCCAGTAGAACGCGTGGTTGACGTTGATGCGATTGATATGGCCGTCGCCCGTCCAGCCCAGGTAGATAACATCCACCGTGTGCGGTTGGAAGGTGCCGACCGGATCAGGGCGCACGAGGAAGCCGTTATTGTCGAACTTGGTCCGGGCGGCATCATGATTGTAATGGAAGCTCAGTTGCGCCGTGTAGCCGGGCCAGATGAAGTCCTGTCGGTAGTAGTTGGCGATCACCACCTGCTGATTGCGATTGCGGAAGGAATTCAGTCCGCTGTTGGTGTCCTTTTCGAGGAGATTGAAATAGACGAGGTTGAATTGGTCGCGGTTGGCGAACTGGTTACCAAACAGACGTACGCCACGATTGATGTCGCTGAAGAGGAAGCCACGGAAGTCGCTGGTGAAGGGCTGTGAGCCACCGCGAATCGAGAGAAAATCGAAGTCGTCGCTGAGATCGGCGATTTTGTACTCGGCAAACCACTCTTGCAGGGTCGCAAAGCTCCGGCCGCGAGTCGTCCCCTTGGTCACGTCGGGGCTGACGATGGCCAGTTCGTCCACGGAAAGGTAGTTGATGTTAAAGGCCGGCGTTAGCTTGACGCGCCAGTCCACCGGGCGAAACGCAGCATTGCCTCGGAACAAATCGAACGACACGAAAAAGTTCTGCGCATAGAAGAACTGGTTCGGGCTTCCAAAGAAATCCCGCTGGCCGACATTGCTCGTACTCTCAAAGGGGGTCGTGCCGGTCGGGGTCTGACGCAGTTCGAAGAGGGCCTGCGTTGTGCCGGTCAATTCCAGAAAGATGTTTTGGCCGTAGATCGGATAGTCCCCTTTGAGCACGTTCTGATTGAACGGATCCCACCAGCGGCCCTGGACGAAGGGGTAATCGTCAGCGGGCGGATGGCCTTTGCCATAGCGATCCCAGGCGGGGAAACCGATGCGCCAGCGGTCATCGACGGGAACAAAGTGATTATCTTGCTGCAGTTCGCGAGGCATCACGCGCGATCGGCCAGCAAAACCGAGCGGTGCGGCCAGGTCGGCCTGCCCAATCACCTCGACGAACCCATAGGTCCGCGCCGGGGCGGTCAATTCTTGCGGCGGATCCGGGGAAACGGAAATGGGCATGAGCCCCGCCAGCACCCCTGTGTGCGTCTTCAACGCAGCGGGCTTGGATTCCGGTTCGGTGGCGGCCGTCCCGCGCGCGGTTGTTGTCGCCGACTGTCGTTTGTCACACATCCAGTCCTTCTGCGTCAGTATCGAAGTGTCGGCACAGCCGGTCAGCGCAAGGCCCCCCAGAACCAGGACGGCCCCCAGCTTTACCAGATCCTTTATTTTGCCCGCCATCCATGCATCCATCGGAAATCGATTCAATCCGGCGAACTTTAGGGAATCTCCGCCTTCCGTCTAATATCGGGCCAGGCAGGAGGCGAACTTGACAAACACGCTGACTTTTCCGGTTGCGCAGGCGCTTCATGTGAAGCAGTACTGCTTCTTGGGCCGATAAATCCTCCGATGCGATGTAGTCGGCAAGTACAGAAAGGTTTCCCCCGTTTGACGCGAGTGGCCTTGATGCGTGCAGGAATTCTTAGCCTGGTAATCTTGCTAACTGGGACCGCCCCGGGCTTCGCGCAGGGTCCGAGCTACGTGCAAGATCCCGATAAGCTGGGCCAGGGCGAGCGCCTGCTACAGCGGCGCAGTGACGGCGTCGCTGCGGATGCTGAGGCGGCCGAAGAGTTGTTGGCCAGCAAGTCATCTCCGCGATTCTGGGTTCGCGGCGAATACCTGATCTGGTGGATCAAGCCTGCGAGTTTTCCGCCGCTGGTGACATCGGGACCGTTCACCGATCTGCGGCCAGGATCGCTGGATTCCCCGGATACGACCGTGCTGTTCGGCCAGCGCGGCATGGATTACCAGGACCGCAGCGGCGGGCGATTCACGCTCGGAGGCTGGCTGGACGGAGACTCACTCTTTGGCCTTGATGTCCGTTTCTTCTTCCTGAAGGGCCGAGCACTCGGCCAAAGCTTCGAGTCCCCCGGCGCGCCCGTCCTTGCAACGCCGTTTTTTAATACCGGAACGAATACCTCCGATTCGTCTCTCGCCACGTTTCCCGGCGTCATGAGTGGCAGCATCACCGTGGACGCCCCAAGCTTCCTGCAAGGTATCGAGACCAACCTAACGGCCGTCGTGGTCCGTGAGGACAGCATTCGCGTCGACGCTACCGCTGGTTTTCGATCTCTCTATCTGCGCGAGGGGCTGCATGTTCATGCTCTCTCGCGGGTGGAACTGGCGCCCCAGTTTCAAGGCCTTGGCATCCCATTCGATGGCAACACGATCAGCGTGAGTGATCGATTCGACGCCAGCAACTACTTTCACGGTGGGCAGTTTGGCGCTCACCTCGGCTGGACCCGCAAACGCTGGACGCTCGATCTGGACGCCAAGGTCGCCTTCGGCGTCTCGCTCCAGGTGATGTCCATTCAAGGCTCGACCGGCATTGACACGCAGCCGGCAACGGCCATCGATGGCGGGCTTCTCGCCGTCTTCAGCAATAGCGGGCGTTTCACGCGAAACACATTCGCAGTCGTTCCTGAAGTCGGCCTCACGCTTAAGTTGCGCTTGACCGATCGGCTCGACGTATTCGGCGGCTATTCGTTCCTTTACTGGAGCCGAGTGGTCCGTCCGGGAGATCAGATTGATTCGAACGTGAACCCGAACTTGGTCCCGACGAGCATGACATTCGGTGCCGCTGGCGGGCCAAGTCGGCCGGCGTTTTCATTCCGTCAGACCGACTTCTTCGCGCACGGCGCGAACTTTGGTTTGGAGTTTCGGTACTAAAGCCGTTCGACGATTGACCCCCGCATGGCGCCTACCGTGCGCTAAACGAAGGGCGGGGAGAAAGGATCCTTCGATGACGAACCGCTATCGGCCGACAGTCGAACCCCTGGAGGACCGCACCGCCCCCGCGTTCCTGGCCAGCCAGTTGCCGGCCGCCGTGCATATGCCGTTGACGCTGACGACGACACAAGTCAACGTGTTGCTACAACGCGCAGCGGCAGCAACTGGGAGTGACGACGCGATCATCGCTATCGTGGACCGCGCGGGCAACCTGCTCGGCGTGCGCGTCGAGGCCAAAGTGGCGCCATCGGTCACGGGCAATCTCAACACCCTCTACTTCTCCATCGACGGCGCCGTCTCGCTGGCCCGTACCGGGGCATACTTCTCGACCAACGTCACACCGCTTACTTCTCGCACGGTTCAGTTCATCAGCCAATCCACGATTACGCAGCGCGAGGTAAACTCGTACACCTACATCTCCGCTCCAACCTCGACTGTCGGCGGGCCGGGATTCGTTGCCCCGATCGGCATCGGCGGACACTTCCCGCCCAACATCGCCAACACGCCACAGGTCGATTTGTTCGGCATCGAGAACACGAATCGCGACATGCTGGTGAACCCGGGCCCGGGCTCCGGCGGCGTGCTCTACACGCCCGGCGGGGGCGGGAGCGCGGCGACGCAGGTCGGCCTTTCCAGCCGCTTCAACATCAACCCCGCTTTCATTCCCACAGGAAAATCATTGGCCGCGCCACTCTCTTACTACGACACGATCATGACCGCGGCACAACAGAAGGATCCGACGCTGGCCCATGTCGCCTCGCGCGGAATCGGCACGTTGCCGGGCGGATTGCCGATCTATCAGTCCGGCATCCTTGTCGGGGGCATCGGCGTGTTCTTTCCCGGCAAGACCGGGTTCGCCAGCGAAGAGAACTCCAAGCTTAGTGTCGATTTCAATCCGACCAAAGTGGACCGATCCATGGAAGCTGAGTTCATCGCTCTTGCCGCCATCGGTGGCAGCAAGCAGGCCGGCTTCCAGATCGGTACGCTCGGCGGCATCTCCGCTCTACCGGGTTTCGACTTGCCGTTCCCGCGCATCGATCTTGTCGGCATTACCCTCGATACCGTTGGTCCAGGCGGCCTGCAAGGACCACAGAACCTCGTCAACTATGCGCGCACCTTTTTCTCGATCGGCACGGGCAATCCCAATAGCAGCATCCTGTTTCATGGCAACGTGAACATGCCGTTGAACAGCGTGCAATTCGCCAGCGGCGTGATCGCCCCCGCATTCTCGCTCGCAGGCAAGACCGCCCCGGAGGGCTGGCTGGTGACGCCCCATGCCGGCGGCGGGCTGAGCGCCGGTCATGTACAGCAGATCATCACGCAAGGGATCAATCAGGCCAACAAGACTCGCGCCCAAATTCGACCTCTGGGAACCATGACACGCATGGTCCTCGCCGTCACCGATAGCAACGGCGACGTCCTTGGCCTTTATCGCATGCCCGACTCGCCGGTGTTTTCCATCAACGTCGCCGTCGCCAAGGCACGCAACACGGCCTACTACAACGACCCCTCCCAGGTGCTGCCCATCGACCAGCTCGCCGGCATCCCCGCCGGCGCCGCTTTCACCGCCCGCACGTTTCGCTACCTCGCGTTGCCGCGCTTTCCGGAAGGCATCAATCAGAAACCTCCTGGCCCCTGGTCAATTCTCAATGATAGCGGCACCGATCGCAACACGGGACTGAGCGTGGGCGCGGCACAGCCTATCTCGGCGTTCACCAGCGCCCTCGGCTTCGATGCTTTCCATCCGAACACGACCTTCCACAAGTTCGGCGCGAACGCCAGCGGCGTCGTCTTCTTCCCGGGCAGCGCCGGCGTCTACCTGAATGGCAAGATCGTCGGCGGGCTTGGCATCTCCGGCGACGGCGTCGACGAAGACGACGTCGTCACCGCCCTCGCCAGCGCCAACTTCGAACCAACGGCAGGCCAACGCGCCGATAGCTATTTCTTCCGCGGCGTAAGGCTGCCGTACCTGAAGTTCAATCGCAACCCCAATGGGTAACCTTTTATTGGGAAGGGCGCAGCCAAAACTTGCCAGCGCACGGCTACACATTCTGTAAAATAAGAATGGCCTGCCAAGAACCACCTGCTGATTGAACATCCGGAGACCAACATGCGATCGATGCTGATCCTTGGAATCGTGACTGCCGCTCTCTGTCTGACTACTTGGCCGGGACCTGCCAATGCTCAAGAGGACAATCGCCCGGTCACGGACATCAGGCCGATTCGCGTCTTCATCCTCGCTGGACAGTCGAATATGGAAGGCAAGGCGCCCAACGCCCTGCTTGAATTCCAGGCCAAGGATCCGAAGACCAAGCAGCTCTACGCCCACCTTCGCAAAGACGACAAGTGGATCGTACGCGATGATGTGTTCGTCAAGTTTCTCGATCGCCATGGCCCACTCACCATCGGCTTCGGCTCGCCAGGGCGCACGGGAGTCGAGCTGGAATTCGGCCATTTGATGGGCAATCACTTCGAGGAGCCGGTCATCCTGGTCAAGGCCGCATGGGGCGGGCATTCGCTTGTCAAGAACTTCCGCTCCCCCTCGGCGGGCTATCCTGCGGAGGAGATCTTGAAGAAAGAACTCGAGCAGATGCAGGCGAGTATCAAGAAGAGTAATGAGAAGAACAAGAAGAACGCTCCGCTGCCGACCATGGCCGACCTCAAGAGCCAGTACGGGACATCGTATCGCAAGATGATGGCGGAGGTGAAGGACGTAATGGACAACTATGCCACGCTCTTTCCTGCACTCAAGGGGAAGCGGAAACTGGAAGTGACAGGGTTCGTCTGGTTCCAGGGCTGGAACGACCAGTACGGCGGACAGGGCGAATACGAGTCCAACATGAAGCACCTCATCCAAGACGTGCGTAAGGACCTGGGAGCGCCAAAGTTGCCCATCGTGATCGGCGTCATAGGCCAAAACGGCTCGAAGCCCGCCGGCGGCGCGATGCTCACTGTCCAGAAGGCACAGCTCGCGATGAACGAAATCACCGAATTCAAGGGCAACGTCAAGGCTATCCGTACCGACGTGCTGGTCGACAAGGCTGCCGAGGAACTCTTTCCCACCTGGCGCCAAAACCAGGAGCAATGGAACAAGGTCGGCGGAGACTTCCCTTACCACTACCTCGGCAGCGCGATCTGGTTCAACCGCATCGGCAAAGCGATGGGCGAGTCGATGCTGGACTTGTTGAAAGCTCCAAAATGAGCACAAGCCGACGTTCAATCCTCTCGATTTTTGTGGCACTCGCTAGCGCCGTCGCGATCGGCCCAGCTTGCGCACAGGAAAAACCCGCGTCGGGGGAGCAGATCCGATTCTTCGAGTCCAGCATTCGGCCTCTGCTCATCGATCGGTGCCAAAAATGCCACGGCGCCGACAAGCAGAAGGCCGATCTACGCCTCGATTCGCGCGCGAGCATCTTGAAGGGCGGCGACAATGGCCCGGCGGCCGTCCCTAGAGATCCTGACAAGAGTCTGCTGATCAAGGCGGTCCGCCACGTCAGCGGTGTGCGCAAAATGCCCGACGGGAAGAAGCTCTCCGATCGCGAAATCGCGGACCTGACTCGCTGGGTACAGATGGGACTGCCGTTCCCGGAGTCGCATGCCTCGCCAAAGGCTGACCCCAAGAAGTGGTGGGCTTTCCAACCGGTGCGCAAACCGGAAATACCGAAGGTCAAGGATTCCGCCTGGCCGCGGTCGCCGCTGGACCATTTCATTCTTGCGAAATTGGAAGCAAAGGGCATGAAGCCCGCTCCGCCAGCTGACCGGCGAACGTTGATCCGCCGGGCGACCTTCGACCTGATCGGGTTGCCCCCTACGCCCGAGGAGATCGACGCTTTCCTCGCCGACCAATCACTCGACGCCTTCGCAAAGGTCGTCGACCGCCTGCTTGCGTCGCCACACTACGGTGAGCGCTGGGGCCGGCACTGGCTTGACGTCGTTCGCTATGCCGACACCGCGGGCGAAACCGCGGATTATCCCGTTCCACAGGCGAGACTCTATCGCGACTACGTCATCGACAGCTTCAACAAAGACAAGCCGTACGACGAGTTCCTGCGCGAGCAAGTCGCCGGCGATCTACTCGCGGCGAGCGGGCCGCGCGAGAAATACGCGGAGCGCGTCATCGCCACCGGGTTCATCGCCATTTCGCGGCGATTCGGGTTCGATCCGCAAAACTATCACCACCTGACGATCCAGGACACCATCGACACGCTCGGCCAGGCGTCGCTCGGGTTGACGCTTGGCTGCGCCCGCTGCCATGATCACAAGTACGATCCGGTCAGCCGCGAGGACTACTACGCTCTTTATGGAATCTTTGCGAGCACGAAGTACGCGTTTCCAGGTTCCGAGGAAAAAAAGCGGCCCGCCGACCTGGTCCCGCTCATGCCGGCGAACGAAGCGAAAGCTGTGAAAGGTCCGATCCCGGTCGCTTATGCGGTGGTCGAGGGGAAACCCCACAACGAGAAGGTCCACATCCGGGGCGAGCCGCGCGAGCTTGGCCCGGAGACGCCGCGTCGGTTCCTCGCCATCCTCGGCGGCGATCTGCTCCCCAAGGACGAAACCGGCAGCGGCCGACGCCAGCTTGGAGACTGGCTCACTCGTCCGTCCAACCCGCTCACACCGCGTGTCATGGTCAACCGCATCTGGCAGCACCACTTCGGTGTTGGCCTCGTCGCCACCGAGAACGACTTCGGCGCCCGCGGCAAGCTGCCAACGCATCCCGAGTTGCTCGATTGGCTTGCATCGGAATTTGTCTCCCCTCTCCCCTCGGGAGAAAGGCCGGGAGTGAGGGGGGGCTTCGGCTGGTCGATCAAGGCGATGCATCGCCTCATCATGCTGTCGCAAACTTATCAGCAAAGCGGCGGCGACGCGAAGTCGGATCCCGAAAACGAAATCCTCGGCCGCTTCGCGCGCCGCCGGCTTGACGCCGAGGCGATCCGCGACGCCATGCTCAGCATCAGCGGCAACCTCGACAAGACGCCCGGCGGCCCACACCCGTTCCCGCCGGTCGAGAAGTGGGGCTTCACCCAGCACGACCCGTTCAGCTCGATTTACGACTCGCCCAAGCGTAGCGTCTACCTGATGATGCCTCGCCTCAAACGGCATCCCTACCTCGCCCTCTTCGACGGCCCCGACAGCAATGCCAGCACCCCCCGCCGCCTGCCGACGACGGTGCCGACCCAGGCGCTCTACTTCATGAACGATCCGTTCGTCCACGCCCAAGCCGCTGGGCTCGCCAAGCGCGTCATGGCAGCAAGCGGCGACGCCGAGAAACGACTTATCCTTGCGTTCACTTTGACGCTTGCGCGACCGCCGACGGTTGATGAGTCACGAGAATCGCTTGCGTTCCTCGATCGCTATCAGAAAGAGCTGGCGAACGTGCCACGCACCGAACACGAGAGCCGAGCGTGGGCGGCGCTGGCGCGGACGCTGCTGGGGCGGAATGAGTTTCTTTATGTTGACTGACGTGGAGTCCTCCTGCTCCGAACCCGTGATATAATGGCATCACTCTTCCAAGAATGTAATGACCGACGGGAGCTACGATCATGCTGACCGAATACATTCTTGCCGCACTGCACGAGGCCACGTATGAACTGCTGCCAGATGGCGAGGGCTATTATGGCGAAACCTCCGCATTGCCGGGAGTTTGGGCCAACGGGCCGACGCTGGAGCTCTGCCGTGAGGAGTTGCGCCATGCCCTGGAAGGCTGGGTCGTGTTGGGCTTACGGCTCGGCCACACTCTGCCCGTCCTTGCTGGGATCGATCTGAACGCACCGCCAGTTCCGGAGGTTGTTTAATGCCGGCGTTCGGGCCAATCAGCCGTGGCGACTTGATTCGTGGCCCGTGCGCTTTGGGATTTGCTGGGCCTTTTCCGGGCGGACGCCACGCCTTCATGGTCCGTGGCGAGCACCGCCTTGCCATCCCGAATCAGCGTCGAGGAGACATTGGGGTGAATTTGCTAGCGCGCATTCTCCGCCAAGCGGGCATTACCCGTGAGGAATGGGAGTCGGTGTAAGCGCGAATATGGACAAACTCGAACGACTTGCCTACTGGAAAAGCATCGCGGTTAACGCGATTCGCCCCGCGGGGCCCCTCGCTCAATGGGGCCGAGAGGGGGTCGCGGAATTTGAAGAATTAGTGTTCGAGAATGAGGACGAGTTGTACGGTTACTTTGAGTGCTTTCGGCCAGATGGCGAAGGCTTGGAGAAAGTCTTTTCTGGAATTGTTGGTGGCGACGAGATCGTCCTACGGCTTCGGAAGGTTTACGAATGCACCAACGATAGCACGGGGGCATATTTCATTGTTCGCAGGCCGATACCGGCCACACCCGAAAGGCTCTTAGACCTGACAAAGCAGCACCTCGAAAAGGTGAGGCAAATTGCGATCAGCTTTGGTGACCCCAGACTTGCGGGTGAGTTGGAGACACTTCGCGAAATCAAGATCAAGCGAGAGGTGATTTCACAGCAAACGCGGTGCGATTTCAATGCTCCCGAGGTAAGCGTCTACGAGGTAACTGGCGACTGGTTCAGAGGACTTGACCCCATTCCGAGCGATGCCCTCTTGATGGAGGAAGCGTTTTACTCCATCGCGTGTGATTACAAAATCGCCCACTACCTCATGTGGCCGCTTTACCGGAATGCTACGGAGATTGAGGACCCATTCGCTCCTTACTTTGAATTGTGGACGCACGGGGCTTTGCCCTTCTTCGGAGAACCAGGATTGGTGACCGTTTACGTTTCCGATGATAGTTGAAGAGTGGCAAGCCGCTTTTGTGGCCGGGTCCGAGTAGCTGATCCCTGGAGCTAGCGATGAATTCTCAATTTCCCACCCGCCGCGAACTGCTAACCCGTGCCGCTGGCGGTTTCGGCGCCATCGCCCTGGCTGGGATGCTGGCCGAGCAGACCACCGCTCAAACCGCCGACCCGCTCGCGCCGCGGCCGGCGCACTTCCCGGGCAGAGCCAAGCGCGTCATCTTCCTCTACATGACCGGCGGCGTCTCGCATGTGGACACCTTTGACCACAAGCCGAAGCTGATTGCCGACCATGGGCGAACGATCACGGTGGACAACTGGCAGGGTCGGCTCGGGCAGTTCACTCGCTTCCTCAAACGGCCCAACTGGGCGTTTCGCCGCGGCGGGCGGTCGGGGATCGCGGTGAGCGATTTGTTCCCGAATGTCCGCGAACTCGTGGACGACCTGTGCATCATCCGTTCGCTGGCGTCGGATCATACGAACCATTACGAAAGCACCCTCGGCATGCACACCGGGTCGTTCACGTTCGCCCGGCCGAGCCTCGGTGCGTGGGTGAGCTATGGGCTGGGGACGGAGAATCGCAACCTGCCGTCCTTCGTGGCAATCGCACCGCGTGCTCCCTATGCCGGTTCGCAGACGTGGGGCTCCGACTTTCTGCCTGGTTGCCACCAGGCGACGCACATCGTGCCTGGGCCCGTTCCTGTCGCCAATGTGCAGCCGCGCATAGCGACGCCGTCACTGCAGCAGATGGAGTTGGAGATGATCGCGCGCGCCAATCGCACGCATCTCGAAGCCCGCCCGGGTGACGCCAACCTCGAAGCCCGCATTCGCTCGTTCGAAACCGCGTTCGGCATGCAGCGCGAGATGCCCGAGGTCTTCGATCTCGCCAGCGAAACCGAAGCAACCTTGCGTCTCTACGGCCTTGCACGAGGTCAGACGACTGGTTTCGGCTGGCAGTGCCTGGTCGCCCGCCGGCTGGCCGAACGCGGCGTTCGCTTCATCGAGTTGATCGACACCGGATCGTCAGGCAACTGGGATTCGCATGGCAACATGGCCGAGCACGTTCCACTTGCCCGCAATGTCGATCTGCCGATTGCCGGCCTGATCCGTGATCTCAAGATTCGCGGCATGCTCGATGACACCCTCGTCGTCTGGACTACCGAGTTTGGCCGTACGCCGTACCACGAACAGGCTAATCACGCGGGCCGGGAGCACCACCACCAGGTCTTCTCGTCCTGGCTGGCCGGCGGCGGCGTGAAGGGAGGTCTGGTGCACGGGGCATCCGACGATCACGGTATCGCTCCGGCCGAGGATCGCGTCCATGTCCACGACTTTCATGCCACGATCCTGCACCTGTTGGGCCTCGATCACGAACGGCTGACCTATCGCCACGCCGGCCGCGACTATCGGCTTACCGACGTCGCAGGAGAGGTGGTGCGAGAGATTCTGCGCTGACGCTGGATTCCAAGCCACGGACGAACTTTCTCCTGGATCCTTCCGAGGTTCGCGGCGTACGGCGTGGCACGTTTTTGCGATTATGGTATTATTATCACGGGTCGAATCAGTACGATCGATTGCGATTTGCTGGAAGGTTGACCGATGCACCCATTTGAAAATCAACGCCATCCACTCATGGGCCGCCGCGCTCTCCTGCAGGCCGGCACGATCGGCGCGTTCGGGTTGTCGATGGCCGACGTCGCCGCGACCCGAGCCTCCGCTCCGGTTGGTGGAGCGCCAGCGCCGAAGGCCGTGATCTTTCTCTTTCTCACGGGCGGGGCTTCGCAGCACGACACGTTCGATATGAAGCCGAATGGGCCCGTCGATTTCAAGGGGGAATTCAATCCGATCGCGACGCGCACACCGGGGATTCAAATCTGCGAGCATCTGCCCATGCTGGCGGAGCGTAGCCAGCGTTGGGCCCTGGTCCGCTCGCTGACGCATACCAACAACGGCCACGACGCCGCCACCTACCTGATGCTCACGGGTCGGTCGCAACTGCCGACCAATTTCCGTTCAAGCCGGCCGCAGAGCACGGACCTGCCGTCCATTGCAGCCATCGCCGGCGCCATGACGCAGCGTCGCGGTATCTGGCCAGGTGCTGCCGTGCTTCCCGAAAAAATCTACCACTCCAATACAGGCATCTATCCCGGGCAGTTTGCCGGGATGCTAGGCAATCGACACGAGCCGTGGTTCCTCGAAATGACCGACAAGCCACACGCCTATCATTCCTACTCGGGCGCGTTTCCGCAGTACCTGTTTGACTTGCACAAAGGGGAGCTTTCCGACCGCCGCGACTGGCGCTTTGAGGTCCCCAACCTGACGCTCCCCGAAGAGGCGCTCGATCCCCGCCACCGCCAGCGTATGAACCTGCTCGCACACATTGAAGGTCAGCAACGGCAACTCGAAGCGAGCCCGGCTGCCGGCAGCTACGACCGCGTCCGCCAATCGGCTGTGACGCTCCTGACCAGCCCCGATGTGCGCAACGCTTTCAACGTTCGCAACGCGCCGCCGCGCATCCTCGAACGTTACGGCAACAATTCGTTCGGCTGGTCGCTCCTCATGGCCCGGCGACTCGTTGAGGCGGGTGTCAACATGGTCCAGGTCAATATGGGCAACTTCGGCTCCTGGGATCTGCACGGCAACAACTTCCCGTGCCTGAAGGACTATCTCTTTCCGCCGACCGACCGGGCGGTTTCTGCCTTGCTCGACGATCTTGACCAGAGCGGCCTGCTCGATAGCACGCTGGTCGTCATGGCCGGCGAATTTGGACGTACGCCAGCCATCACGCATATCGCACGGAACATCTATCGCACGCCGGGCCGCGACCACTGGGGCGCCGTGCAGACGGCGCTCTTCGCCGGCGGCGGAGTGCGCGGGGGCGCGGTGATCGGCGCCTCCGACGCCAATGGCGCCTACCCGACGGCCGACCCGCAAACGCCCGAGAACTTCGCCGCCACGATCTACGACGCCCTAGGCATCCCTCACACCGCCGAATGGCAGGACACCACCGGCCGGCCGTATCACGTCTACATGGCCGATCCAATTCGCGGACTGCGAGGTTAGATGTTCCTGGACCGCCAGAATGGGAATTCCGCCTTCGCCCTAGCGGGTCGGGACCTTGTCAGTTATGAGCTTGGCACGTTGTTGTGCCGACGGCGAATCCCATACGCACAGTGAAGGCGCTGGAGGCGGAGACGAGCTGGGTGCCATCTGGACTCCAATCGACAGCGTGGACGTAGTCTGTGTGGCCGCGCAACTGGGCAACTTGTTCGCCACGAGTGACGTCGAAGAGGCGGATGGTGTTGTCACGGCAGGCGGCTGCGAGCCGTTCTCGCTGAACGCAAGAAAGCTCGGGTCCGCTTTGGATAGGCAACTGTATGTGCACGAAATGTTGCCGGCGTTTTTTTTCTGGTGGCATGGAAGCGGAGAATCGATCCCCTGCTACCCATTCAACTCCGCCATCGGTCGATGCTCGCCAACGAGGAATTGCGGGCGGCCTGCCAGGTCGGTGAACTGCGTCGTCGCGACGTCGATTCCCAGCCGCTGATAGAGACTGGCAAAAACCTCGCGGAAGTGAATAGGCCTCGTGCGCGGCTCCTCTGCCCAACGATTGGTCGAGCCGAGCACCTGGCCGCAGCGCATGCCGCCGCCTGCGACGAGAGCGCTACAGACACGCGGCCAATGGTCGCGGCCGGCGTTGGCGTTGATCCGAGGCGTGCGCCCAAACTCGCCCCAGACCACGACGGCTACGTCTTTCAGCATTGCGCGCTGGTCGAGATCCTCGATCAGCGCCGCCAATCCCCGATCCAGCAGCGGCAGAGTCATGCGGGCTTCCGGGAAGATGTCACGATGCCAATCCCAGTTGTGATCGCCGCGCAGAACACGCCCAAACGGCCAGCGCGAGAACGCCAGCGTGACGCAGCGTGCCCCCGCCTCGATAACGCGGCGTGCCAAAAGGAACTGATCCAGGTGCGTTTTGCCGTCACGCTCTTCAGGATGGGCACTCTCCAAACCGTAACGGCTGCGTGTGCGTGCATCCTCGCGGCTCAAATCGAGCGCATGCGCGAGGCGTGAGGAGGTAAGCACGTCGATGGCTTGCTGCTGATAAAAATCGATGCCGCTCGCGGCGCCGCGGGCATCCACCTGGCGGCGATAGCCGTCGAAACTTGCCAGCATCGCCCGTCGATCCGCGAGACGGCGCAAATCGACGCCATCGAGCATGATGTTGCGGCGATCGACCGCTTGTGCCTCGAACCCTGCGTGAGCGACTCCCAGATAGCCCGGCTGCCCCGGTGGCGTGCGCAAAATGAAGCGGGCGTCAGCGTCCACCGGCGTCAGATCGACGCACGCCGGCACCCCCGCCACGCGCGGGCCCAGTGCGCGCGACAGGACCGCCCCCATCGACGGCCAATCGCCCGACGGGAAGCCGGGCACCAGCGGCGAGGCGTCCATCGCCGGATGCGATTCCCAGCCTGTGGAGCACCAGTGCGTGTTGTGATCGTCGCGGAATCCGACCAGCGAACGGATGATTGTCACCTTGTCCGCCATGTGGGCCAGGCGCGGCAGGTGCTCGCAGATGTCAATGCCCGGGACATTGGTCGCGATCGGCCGAAATTCGCCGCGAATCTCCGCCGGCGCGTCTGGCTTCATATCGAATGTGTCGAGGTGGGTTGGCCCGCCTGGCAGGAGCACCATGATGACCCCCTTGGCTGGGTCGCTGCCGCCATTGGCAGCTTCCGCGCGCAGGAGGTCCGGCAATGCCAGTCCGCCCAATCCAAGCGCCCCGATCTTGAGCCAACTGCGGCGGGACATTCCATCACAGAATCGCGAGCGCGGTCCGGGAATGGTGATCATGGAAGGAGCCTCGACGGCGGGGGGGGATGCTTTTGGTAGTGTAGCGGACGGGTGGGTGGGACGCAATCCTCAAAGCAACCCGTCGCATGACGCAGCCACGCAATTACTCGTATTGTCCAACTCACCTATTCTCCTCGGCATGCTGCTTGCGAACCGCCGCGGCTCGCTCCTTTGCGTTGGCGGCTTGCTCGACATCGGTTGGTTGCAAGAACTTCGCATGCAATTCGAGGGCATCGGCGAGGTCTGGACTGGCGGCGCCGACGGTTTTCTCGAAAATCGTGATCGCCGACCGGAAGTGCTCGCCGGCAACCTTGGCGTTGCCTGTGTCGGCGCTGAGCCGGGCAAGTCCTAAATGAGACTCCGCCGCGCCCATTGGCTGTACGGTGTGCTTTGCCCAAATCGCCAGGGATTGCTCGAACAGCGGCAACGCGTCCTGGGTCTTTCCCTGCGCGCGGCGTAGTTCGGCCAGGTAACGTAGGCTGCTGGCGCGTAGACTATGCTCCTTGGGCAATTTCACTTCGATGATTTTCATGCCGCCCAGGAGCAACTTCTCGGCGGCGTCGAGTTTGCCCTGTTCACGAAGCAGGTCGCCCAGATAGCACATATGCTCGCCGACCTGCGGGTGCTGTGCGGTCAGCTTTTTTTTGCTGACATCGAGCGCTTTTTGATACAACTCAACCGCTTCGGCGAGCTTGCCTTGCTTGGCGCGCAATCTGCCGAAATTGCCGTAGGAATGGGCGGCGTCACCGTGCTTGAATTTGAGAAATTCCCAGATTTCGATCGAGCGCAGTAGCATGGGCTCTGCCTTTTTCCAGTAACCGCGGCTTCGATAAAGTCCCCCCGTGTTGTTCAGACCGCGGGCGAGATTGATCCCGTTGGCGCCTTCGACCTCCTTCAGGATGTCCAGCGCCTGTTTCAGGTGCTTGTCCCCTTCTTTGAGCCGGCCTTGGACCCAGTAAACCAATCCGAGGTTGTTGGTGCTGTAAGCAAACTCGGCGCTGCTCTCGCCGTGGAGTTTTTGATAGAGCGCGCGGGCTTTCAGGTGAGCGGCCTCCGCATCCGGATATTTGGCTAATTTCCATTGGGCCAGGCCTAGCCAGTTCCAGCTATCGGCAAGGTCGTCGCTGCCGGCGCGCGCCAATTCGGCGGCGCGTTGCAGCGATTTTTCCGCGTCGGCGTATCGTCCCCCTTCGTAGTGCTGCCGCCCCGCGGAGAAGGCTTGCCGCCAGGTCGCTTCTTGGCCGTCGGCCTGACTGGGTGCCGTGAGAACGAAAATCAGAATCGAGATTTTCCATCGAGCGATCATGGGAAAAACCCCCGATTTGCGTAGATTTGGTCACCGCCACGAAAAGAGGTAAAGCGTCACTGAGCCTACCAGCCAATCGCCTGGTGTCAACGATAATCCTTGGACGAAAGTCTCTCAAGATTCGTCGTCCAGGTTCGAGACATTTGCCAGGGCTGAATGGCAGGCTCTGACGGGATGGTTCAGATTGCCGTGGAAGATTGGAAGCAGCAGCCGGGAGGCATTGGCAAAACCTCCCGGCCTTTCGATGGGTGCGTGCTAACGTCGTTCAGTGACATGAAGGGCAGCGGGTGCGGTGTCTCTGCCCACCGTACCGACCCAAATGTCGTACTGTCCCGAAGGTGGGTTCGCGAGGCGAATCATCGGATTGAGGTTGCCGCCCGAGTCGTCGTCGGCAATCCACTCGCCATTCGGGAGATTGATCAGCAGCGTCGTGTCAGCCGAAGAGGTGGCATAGAAGGTCAATGCGTACTTCCCGGCCGTGTAATTGACGCGAAAATCGGGGGCGTTGGCAACATGTGCCCTCACTCCACCTAGCGTCGTCAGGTTCGGTCCGCCAGCGACGACGTTTCTGACAAACGGGTCAGGCATGAATCCCGCCCTCAGGTTGACCGTCCCGTAGGTCGGAGGCAACCGGGGATCCTGCGCGTAGGTCGTGGGTCCGACGACGATTGCGAGCATGGCAAACATGCCCACAAATAGGGTGAATCGGAACAGGTAGTTCTTCATGGCGAACTCCTTCTCAATAGGAGACTTGAACTTGCGTGTCTACTCTGCGGGCAATCGTTCTTTCCTCCTTCCTTCATGCCCTATCTGGACGCAACGGAGTGCTCATCAGGTGAGAATGCACCGCTTGCATTCCAATGGGGTATTGAGCATCTTTGATGCCGCCGTGAGTCATGTCCAAGTTGATGTTTCTAACTCACGGACTGAATCCGAGTTCCAGCGACAGGAGTTGTAAATTGGCTCCGGGTGCCTTTCAAAACAGTGGGCGATGGGGCGCCAGCGCGAGCGAAAATGGCGCGCATTCGGAAGCGGCCAGGTGCTCTTTCGAGATGTGCCGCTTTCGCACATTGACCGTTGGAAACTGTACACCGCGCCGATGCAGGGGCGGCCGGATTTGGCGTATATCAATCGAAATCTTCCGTGGCATCTGGTTTGCTCAAAAAGGCCAAGCCAGCAACTTGCCCCACAAAGGAAAGACCTGACACGACTGGCTTGGGAGGTCGAAACATGCGCGGAACACGAGCGGCGGGACTATGGACACTGGCAAGCGCGGTCGGCGTACTCGGCATTACCTTGGTTTCCAGCGCCGGGCTGACGGTGCAGAAGGCGGCAACTCCCGGCCAACGGCCCGACGCGGTGAAGCGCGTCACGGTCGCCGAAGCGCGCGAACGGGCGAAGCTGATGCACGACATTTACGCGGCGACGCTGGACGTGATGCACCATCACTTCTTCCGAAGAGATCGGTCGGTGCTTCCGGCACGTGCCATGGAAGATGTGTTCATGGAGATGGACCGGAAGTCGAACATCAAAGCAGGTTGGATCTCCGTAAACACGAAACCGATGAGCATTCATCACGAACCGAAGACCGATTTCGAGAAACAAGCTGCCCGAGAAATTGGAGCGGGCAAGGGGGAGTTTGAGCTAGTCGAAAAAGGCTATTACCATCGGGCCGGGGCCATTCCGCTCGGGGCAGGGTGCGTCAATTGCCACACGGGCTTTTTCGCCAAGACCCCGCAGACGCAGCGATTCGCCGCTCTGGTGATAAGCGTACCTGTCAATGAGAAGTAAGAGCCAAAAGGCAGCACATCCTACTCTTGAGGACAGATTGGCCGGCCGCCCTTCGCGAAAGGCATTGGGGCAAGGACGCACCAAATACCGCTGCTTGGCTGGTGGCAGACGGGCGCAGGCCAACCCGTGCCAGCTTTTTCCACGTCGTTATGCACTGAGAATCTCGGTACCGCCACGCGATTCTGCTTGATCACGACGAACAATCCAGGCGACCGAGGCGCAGAGGACAGCGGAAAAAGCATGCACCTAGCCCCGGCGCTTGTCATAGCGGTCGCCGGCACTTGGCCGACTCGCTACACCAATAGAATCACGTATCTCGCTCGCCTGGGGAGGATTGCCGACATGCGTTGCGTCGTCGCCATCGGACTGTTGCTAGGCGTCAGTGGAGCTGTCTGCGTGGGCCAAGAAAAAAAGAAGATGGTCTATCCGCCGACGCGGATCGACAACGTCGTGGATATTCTGCACGGCATCAAAATCATCGATCCATATCGCTGGCTGGAAGACGGCAAGAGCGCAGAGACGCAGGCCTGGGTTGACGAGCAGAATAAACTCACGCAAGCGATCCTCGGCCAGGTGCCGGGCCGCGACAAGATCCGCGAACGGCTATCGAGCCTGCTCGAGATCGGCAGCCTCGGCGTGCCGAAGCCGGCGAAGGGACGCTACTTCTACACCAAGCGTGAAGGCACGCAAAATCAGCCGGTGCTCTTCGTGCGCGAGGGGCTCAAGGGCAAGGATCGCGTGCTCATCGACATCAACGCACTCGCCAAGGACGGGACCATCGCCCTCGATTGGTGGTACCCCAGCCACGACGGCAAGTTGATGGCCTATGGCCTGTCGAAGGACGGGAGTGAATTCTCCGTTCTGCACGTGCGCGATGTCGATACGGGCAAGGACCTACCCGACACGATCGAACGAACGCGCGCCTGCTCGCTCGCCTGGCATGCCGACAACAAGGGCTTCTTCTACACGCGCTATCCCGCGGTGGGCAGCGTGCCCAAGGGGAAGGAAAACTACAATCGCCATGTCTATAACCATGACCTTGGCGACGACCCCAAGCAGGATCGCCTGGTGTTCGGCAAGGATCGCGATCCTGAGGATTGGCCAAGCGTGGCCCTGTCCCCCGATGGCAAGTGGCTGGCGGTCAATGTGCATCAGGGCTGGGCCAAATCGGAAGTTTATGTGCAAAACACCCTGGACGCGTTCCCACGCTGGGACCCCATCGCGGAAAAAATTCCCGCCCTGTTCGACCTCACCGTGCGCAACGATCGATTTTACCTCCACACAAATCACGAGGCGCCTCGCTATCGGCTCTTCGAGATCGATCCAAAGGTCGGCAAGCTCAAATGGTCGGATCGCACTCTCTGGAAGGAGATTTTGCCACAAGGCAGCGACAAACTCGAAAACTTCGCAGCCGTCGGTGATTACCTCGTCGCCGAGTACATGCACGATGCGACCAATGAGCTGAAGATTTTCGACCGCACCGGCAAACTCGTCGACAACGTCAAGCTGCCGACGCTCGGCACGATCTCAGGGCTGGGCAGCGAAGACGATGGCAACGAGTTGATGTTCGGCTTTCAGTCGTTCGCGGTTGCACCGAGCATCTACCGGATCGATCTCAAGACCCGCGCACAGGAGTTGTGGGGCCGCGTGCAGTCGGAGATCAACGCGGATGATTACGTGGTCGAGCAGGTCAAGTACAAGTCGAAGGACGGCACCGAAGTGCCGATGTTCTTGACCTACAAGAAGGGCCTCAAGAAGGACGGCACGAATCCAACATTGCTATACGGGTATGGCGGATTCAACATCAGCTTGACGCCAACCTTTGCCACTACACGCTTTCTGTTTCTTGAGAAGGGCGGCGTGCTGGCGATTGCCAATCTGCGCGGCGGCGG
>SXGT01641765.1_pt1 | contig 92894 bp, 66 predicted proteins | sample 3176221 | NCBI WGS metagenome assembly SXGT01 (sample SAMN11356862, study PRJNA531348) | freshwater metagenome | isolation source: freshwater sample F1-120 | place: China: Fuxian Lake, Yuxi | collected 2017-12-25 | reverse complement strand
CCAGTTTCCTTCTCGCCCCCGAAGGCTCCCCCGATTTCGGCGCCGCTGGTGCCGACGTTCACGTTTGCGATTCCGCAGTCGCTGCCGGCTGGGCCGAGGAAAGTCTCCGCCGAGCGAAGCGAGTCCGTGAAGATCGCCGATGAGAGCCCCTGGCGAACCGAGTTTTGCACGCCAATTGCCTCGACAAGGTCCTTCACCCGGAAGATGTAGAGAATCGGGGCAAAGGTCTCCTCACCGACGATCGGCATGTCAGGGTGGGCGCGAATGAGGGTGGGCTCCACATAGTGCCCTTTTCGTGGGACTCGCTTTCCGCCACAGAGGATCTCCCCGCCTTCTTTGCGTGCCTGTTCGACGGCCTCCTCGAAGGACTTCACCGCAGCCTCGTCGATGAGGGGACCGAGCAGAGTACCTTCCGTGAGTGGATCTCCCGGCTGTATCGAGCGGTAGGCCTGAACCAGCCGCTCCTCGAACCGTTTCGCAATCCCTTCCTGAAGAATCAGGCGGCGGGTCGTGGTGCAGCGCTGCCCGGATGTTCCGACGGCGCCAAAGACGACAGCCCTGAGCGCGAGGTCTTCTGCCGCGTCGTTGAGTACGATCACCGCGTTGTTACCGCCGAGCTCGAGCAGCGTGCGGCCGAGCCGCTTTGCGACGGATTCCGCGACCTTTCGCCCCATGCGACAGCTTCCCGTTGCGCTTACCAGGGGAATGGTTGGCTCGCTTGCGATCCTCTCGCCTATCTCCGCGCCTCCGGTCACAAGGTTGAGGACCCCGCCCCATCCCGCCGGTTCGAGGACGCCCGCCGCGATGCGGGTGGCTTCGATTGCGGTCAGAGAAGTCTTCTCGGAGGGTTTCCAAACCACGGTGTTTCCGCAGACGATGGCAATGAACGCGTTCCACGCCCAAACCGCGACGGGAAAATTGAAAGCTGTGATCACGCCCACCACACCCAGTGGATGCCACTCCTCGATGATTCGATGCTCCGGGCGCTCACTGGGGAGCGTAAGGCCTCCGACTTGACGAGACAGGCCGGCAGCGAAATCGGCGATGTCGATCATCTCCTGCACCTCGCCCTCCCCTTCGGAGAGGATTTTCCCGCTCTCCTGGCTCACGAGCCTCGCCAGAGCCTTCTTTTGGTGTCTCAGGGCCTCGCCCAACTGCCGTACGAGCTCCCCTCGCCTTGGCGCGGGCAGAAGGCGCCAGGAGAGATACTCGTTGCCTGCGACCTCGAGGGCCTGCCGATAGTCTGACAGGCTCGAGCTTCGAATTACCCCGAGCGGCTCCTCGGTCGCTGGGTTCCAGGAAGTCCCTGTGGGTCCGTTGGCGAACCAGCCTCGAGCGTACGTGCCAGTGTGCATGGGTCAGACTCCTTTTCAGTAGGTTCGGCAGATTCGCTTCCCCGAAAGAGGCTCTTGATATCCTAATTCGTTGTACCAGAAAACTTTAGGCCGATTTTACTGTACTGGAGAGCCTGGATCAAAAAAACTGTTCTTTTGGTTTGGATCAAGTTATGTTGTGCTCTCCATTTTGTCCTATTTAACCAAAAAAACGTCAGGACCCATGAACGCGCTCCTCAGCAAGCTCTCCCGACTCCTCGACTCGGACGACATCGAGCTCCGTATTGCCTCCGTACGAGTCGTCGCGGAGATCGGGTTATCCTCGAAGTCTGTGATTCACTCCCTGGGGCGTTGTCTGCGTGAGCCGCACGATGAGCTTCGGTTGGGTGCCCTCAGGGCTCTTGCTCGATTGGGGGCGAAGGATGTGGCGCATACGGTAGTTCCGCTGATCCTGGAGTCGGGTCCGCTAAGGGAGCAGGCCATGGCGGTCATCTCCTCGGTGGGACCGAGCGTGATTGGGCAGCTAAGGGTCCTTTACCCCGAGGCCGACTTCCATGGCAAGAAGGCTGTCATTACCGCTCTGGCTCGAATCGGTGGCAAGCCTGCGCTCCAGTTCCTCCTCAAGATTCTGCCCGAAGAGCCTTTCGAGCTTCAGAAGCACCTTGCGCTTTGCATCTGCGAGGCGCTTGATCGCATGCCCCCGGCCCTCCAGAGCCCGATCTATGGCATGGTGTTGCGGCTTCTACGATCCAAGGAGATAGAGAAGCACCCCCAAGTTCTTGTGACTGCAGCCATCCTGCTGGGGCACTTTCGTGGAGGGAGTGTGGCCACACGAGCTCGAAACGAGCTACGCCTGCTGGCGGACAAGAAGTATCCAAGCGAGGTGAGGCGGCACGCGATGGTCTCCTTCAACAGGCTAGTCGGCAAGACGAAGCTTTCCACAGCAGAAGAGCAATTCCTTTGGAAGAGCCTCTGCGACGAGGACTGGCACAACGTTGCTCAAAACGGGCTTTTCGCGTTTCAGAGGCTTGAGCTCCCCAGGAAATTGCTGCCGAAGCTTGTGGTTCTTCTACACCAGACACCGCATTTCTCGGTGCACATCCACATATTTGAGCGATTGCAAAGCTCGGATCGGCCCGAAGTGGCCGAGGCCATTCTTCCGTTCCTGGCGGATTCACGCTTTCGCGTACGGGATGCGGCCGAGGCGGCTCTCCGAAAAATGCCAAAGTCGATCGAGAGCCTTTTCTCGCTCCTCATGAAGACGGATGACCTCGAGGTTACGCAGCGTATCAACGCGATCCTCCGGGATTTCCCCCAGGAGACTCGACAGAAGTATGTGGAGCGAGCATCTTCCAAGCTTCTGGCCCTCTACGAGGAGAACGACCTGCACTACAAGTCTTTCCTCGAGTTTGTGAAAAGCCTCGATCCCCAGCCGCTTCGCAAACGGATTTACGAAAAAGCGCAATTGCTCAAGAAGGGCAAGTTAAAGGACCGTTGGGAACGTATGGCGGGGCTACTCCAGATTTTGTGGGACAACCACCTGATCACGGCAGAAGGACGCTACCTCCTTGCCGTGGCGCTCGTAAAGTCGAGCTCGAAGGATCTGGCCCCCGCAGCCCGGCGAGCGAACCTTGGCCTGCGTGTGATTCGGGCCCTCATTTACGACAACTACGACGACCTCGTAAAGCGCCTTGTCCACGACAAGAATCTGGATTCCGAAGATTTCTTCTACCTGGGTTTCCATTTCTCCGAAGAAGGGGAAGACATGCGGCCCTTCTCCACGGCCATGCTGGAGCATGTGGTAAAGAAATACCCGAAGAGCAAGGAGATGGGGCCTGCCGCTCACAAACTTCAACTTCAGGCCAAGACCTTGGAGGCTGCTGTGGAGGCCGGGCGGGTTGCCGCCGAGGTTGCTCGCAAGAAGGAGCTCAGAAAGCTCAAGAAGGCTGGCCTCTTGCCGGTCGCCTCTGGCAGCTCGGCGACCTCCCCAGTGCTCGCCGGTTCGCACCAGGCGCCTGGGAATCCTGGGGCCAAGTCCCCGCTTCAGGGGAACATTGCTGCTGCTTCGAAGTCTCCGGCAGCCGCCGCACTCCGAAGGACCGAAGGAGTCAGCCTGGGCAAGAGCCTCAGCGCTCCCATGCGACCGACGGTTCTGGGGAGCGGCAAGCCGAGCGCTCCCACTACCCCCGTGATTCCTGCCGCTCGAAAAGCCAATATGAAACTTGCTCCAAAGCCCTCTGCGTCCCGGCAAGGCTCGAAGCCAAGAAAACCTGGTCGGAAGAAGTAGTCGCGTCGCTGGACAGAGACCTCTCGGCGCAGCCTGCATAAAGTTCTTGACGATCGGAAAGTCCCAGGCTATTTTTCCTAGTCTGCACGACGCAGCCTGCCTGAGCGCCTCTGCAAGAGTCTGACGATTCAGTCTTGGTGCAAGGCATGGGTGCCGGGTTGGTTGCCCGATCCACTGGGTCGAAGATGCTTGTTTGAAGACTCTTGCTTCAAGGTGCTTCTTTGAAGATGGCTTCATTAAACAACAGGCTTCACGTTCTTGAGTGAAAAGGTGAGCACAATGAGCCAGGCACGAGCTTTGCGATGCGTTGTTTGCTCCGCTCTTGGGGCGCTTCTGGGTGTCAGTCTTCTGCTTGGAGGCCGAGCATGGTGCCTGGCCGAAGCTGACGGTCCGCTCGTGGTTTATGTGAGGCCCGATCGGCTCCATGCGGAAGACGCAGATGGCTCCGGGGGAAAGGATCGTCCCTTCCTCACCATCGATTATGCGATTCGCTCGGTTGAAAAGCTGTTGGAGGGAAAGAATCACAAGGCGGTCCGGTTCGAGCTCCTTCGCGGCCAGTATCGGAATTTGGAAGGCGGCGAATCCTTCAACGTCTTTCCACTCGTGCCGCCCGTTGGGTTCGACTCTGTAGAATTTGTTGCCTCGGGGGGGGTGGGTTCGGTTCGGATAGAGAACGTGGACCCCAATGTCGAGGTTTTCAAGATTCGGTCCGAGGAGTTTGAAAAGGCGCCTCGCTTCAGTTTCTCGGGACTACAGATATTTGGCGGGCGCCAGGCGTTCACTGTTTTTGACACGGTTAGCCGGGATGCGAAGCTCAGAATCGAGGACTGCTGGATCGAGGGACAATCCGCCCATGGTTTGGAGGCTGCGCCCCTGAAGGGGTCGCTTGTGACCATTGAGGTGAAACACTGCGTGTTCCGGAGATCGTCGGAGGGCATCTATGTGAGCTCGCCGGAAAGCGCAGCCTTGAGTCTCACGGTTGAGGACTGCCAATTCCACGAGATGAGGCGTTACTCCCCACGGAAGCTCCTTGGAGCTGGGATCGACCTTTACCTTGAGCTCCAATCCGAGTTGTCCGTTCGTATCGAACGGTGCATTTTCCGGGGCGTGGCCTCGGCAGTGCAAGTCACGGAGTGCGCGAGTTCGGACGCCTTTCCGGTGAAGGGAGGGGCCTTGAATTTCAACTTCTCCGGGAATGTCGTCAACGGCCTGCCCGACCCTGCGGAACCATTGAAGGTGCAGGTGGAGAATGGGCTTTATCTCAGCACTCGAGAGTTCCACCTGAATAACATCAGCATCCTGAGCAATACCTTCGTTGGAATCCATCAATATGTTATCTACGGCGATAACCTGGAGGAGCTTGTCGCCGAGGGCAATGGGTTGACGCCATACCGTTTTACCAACAACATTTGCTGGCAGATTGGCGGGGAATCTGAGTTTTATGATGAGGTCTTCAAGAGGACGCACGAGGACCGAAGCATTGTGTTTCCCACCGTTGACTCAGCCATCAGGCACAACCTTCTTGAGAAGTCCTCCCTCACCACGATCGAGGGGGGGCAGAATCATACAGGGGACCCCCGAGTTGAGGCGCCCGCCGCCTTTGACTTTCGTCTCACCGCTCTTTCGGACGCGATCGACAGGGGGATCGTGGCGGATGCTCTCGAGATCAAGACCGATTTTGCGGGCAACTGCCGACGCATGTCGACGGTCTGTGACACGAGCCAGAGCCACTACAGGCCTGACCTTGGCGCCTACGAGTACCCTGGCCATTGCGACGAAAGCCTTGTTCTCTTTGTCCGGGGTGATTGCGACTCCTCTTCGGGAACCCTGGAAATTACTGACGCAGTGACAGTGTTTTCCTATCTTTTCCTCGGAAAAGGCGTTCCCGCGTGTCCTGATGCCTGCGACACCAATGACGACGCAGTGATCAATCTCACCGATGGGGTCTACCTCTTGAACTTTCTGTTCAGCGGTGGGTCCTCTCCAGCCTCCCCGTTTCCTCAGGCGGGCTCTGACGCGGGAGGGGACTGCCTCCCGGACTGCAAGTAGCGCTGGAAGATCTCAAGGCCGTCCGGGACCCAGTCCCAGTCTTCAAGTTTCCGCATCAGGTCCTTCTCGGTCATGTAGTTGCCCCATGCTACTTCGCTTTCCTGGTGGTGGATCGGGCCGTCCCAGGTTACCTCGTAGACGGCCACCCAGCTCCGATTGTGAGGTCCCTGGTAGAGGTGAAGGAAAAGCAGCTCCGGTTCAGGGCCTTCGATCCCGAGCTCCTCGGCAATTTCACGCGTGGCGGCTGCTTCGTAGCTCTCGCTTGCGCCTACCACGCCTCCAACAAGCATGTCGTACATGCCGGGAAAGATGTCCTTGGTGCTTGTGCGACGGTGAACGTAGATCTCTCCGCTCGAGTTCCTGCAGAGGATTCCCACGCCTCTGTGAAGCAGATTGCGGGCACGGACTTCGCGCCGGGTGGTGCTCCCTATTACACGGTTTTCCTCATCGACGAGGTCGACAATTTCTTCGGCGGGGTTCGGAGGGTGGGGGGGTAAACTCATGAGCGCTCCAGTCGCTGAAATATTGGAACCTTGTCAGAGAAATTCAAAGACATGCGCATCGCAAGTAAATTGCCGCTGGCGGGGTCCTCGGTGATTCAACTTCGTCCCCGAGCTCAGCCGTCTCTGCTCGTCAGCGTACGAGGGACAGCCCTTGGCATCCAGTCCGTGGCATTTCAGTGGGAACGGCTCGAGAGTGCGCAGACGGAACCGAATGGGACGCCGACGTCTCGGGGGGCTGCTTACTCGATTCCGGGCGGTCTGTTGAAAGCTGCGAGTGATCTTGAACGCTATTTCGCCGGCCGACTGACACGCTTTACTGCGCCCCTCGACTGGCGCGATCAGGGTTCTCCCTTTGATCGAGAAGTCTGGGAGGTGCTCCTGACCATTCCCCACGGTGATGTCTGGAGCTACGCGCAGGTGGCGAGGCGAATCGGGAAGCCGGGAGCCGCGCGTGCCGTGGGAGGAGCTGTGGGGCGGAATCCGATCCCGCTCTGGATTCCGTGCCACCGCGTTGTGGGTAGCGAGGGCCGGCTCACGGGGTTTTCCGCGGGCCTCAAGCTGAAGACCCTTCTGCTCAAGGTGGAAGGCGCATGCCTCCAGGAGGCGCCGCTGCTTGAGAACTGGAAAGTGAGTCCGCGAAAAACGACACTCCTCGCCGCCATTCCATCCGGGTGATATTGCGGATTCGGAGCTCTGGCTGCGGCTGATTTTTGACCTCGGTAGAGGGCAACAGGCGCACGGGAGCTCCCCACGGATAGAGCCCTTACTCGAGAAACTCCCGGATCAAGTCCGCCACGACTCTTGGCGCCTCCTCCGCTACCGCATGAGCGGTGCCTGCGACCTCGACGAAGCGAACGTTGTGGCGGCCCTGAAAGAAGACACGCGCGGAAGCGAGGGGCAGGATTCGGTTCTCGGTGCCCCAGATGACAAGTGTTGGATGCGTCAGAGCATCCTCTGAGAGGCGCTCGAGTTCGCTGAGCGCTGCATCGCTTGTCGATTGACGAAACGCTCGCCCCAGCGCTGCCCAGCCGGCGCTCGACTCGATCCTGTTCACGGAAGTTCGCACGTTTCCCGAGACGACTCGGGCCAGCCGCAAAGCTCGCTCCACGGCGCCAGGACCGCCGAGGAGCCCGAGGACATGCCAGCCCAGTCGGCTTCGACAGAGTCGCCAGCAGAGCGGGAATCGGTACTCATAAATGCCTGCGGAAATGAGGACGAGCTTTCCGACGAGATCGGGATGGTAGGCGGCGACGTGGACGGCGACGGCCCCCCCCAGGGAGTGGCCAACAAGGATGGGACGGTAGATGCCCAGGTCGTGCAGCACCTCGACCACGGCGTCGGATTGGGCTGATATGGAAAGGTCCAACGGGCGTAGATCGGAGGCCCCGTGCCCCAGAAGGTCGACCTGAATGACCTGGAAGTTGCGCTTCAAGTCCTCGGCAAGCGCGTTCAGGGACTCATGGCTCGAGGCGAGGTCGTGAAGGATCACGATCGGGCGGCCGCTGCCCCCTCGCACGAGGCTCATGAGCCCGCGGGAGGTCGTCAGCGCGCTCGCGAGCCGGCTCTGCCTGGTGGGAGCACCGTCCAGAGGTGTCACGAGGGAGTCTCTCCGAACAGCGGCAAGTCGACGTTTCCTCCGCTCAGGACGAGAGCAACCTTGCGCGCCGCGAGGGCCGCGCCGTGCCGGCAGTAAACGGCGGCACTGATGGCGCCCGAGGGCTCGGTCAAGAGCTTTGCGCGATTGAGCAAGAGGCGTTGGGCTTGCCGGATCTCGTTGTCGTCAACACAGAGAACTTGATCCACGTGCCGGCGAATCGCCTCGAAGGTCAGCGCTCCCGGAGTGAGGGCCCTCAGGCCATCGGCGATCGTCTTCGAAGGTGGAATCGTCACACGCTTGCCTCTGGCGAGCGAGAGTGCCGTGTCGTTGGACGTGGAGGGTTCGGCTCCGATGACCTGGACACCGGGTCGCAGCATCTTGATGGCAATGGAGACTCCAGCGATCAGGCCACCGCCTCCAATCGGGACGACTACAGCCTCCAGCTCTGGCACATCTTCTAGCACCTCCAGGGCAATCGTTCCCTGCCCTGCAATAACATCCGGGTGATCATACGGAGGGATGAGGTGCGCTCCTGTCTCCCGGGCAAGGCGCATGGCTCCCAGGCGTCGATCCTCGGAGGTTGTGCCGCAAACGATGATTCTGGCTCCGTAAGCCTCGACGGCAGCTCGCTTGACTCTGGCCATGTCCTCCGGAACGACCACCGTGGCCGTAAAGCCCAGGAGCCTCGCGGCCAGCGCGACGGCCTGCCCGTGATTTCCCGAGGAGTAGGTGAGGACTCCGCCGGGCCCGAGCTGGGCGCGCTCCCTTGCCACGAGGAGCGCATTGAGAGCTCCCCGGATCTTGAAAGCGCCTGCGCGTTGGAGGTTTTCTGCCTTGAGACTTACCTCACCGCCGTGAAGCTCGCCCAGAGAGCGGCTCGAGAGGGTCGGGGTGCGGTGGATGAGGTCTCGTATCCTCTCGGCGGCGGCCTGAATGTCGTGGAGGTCCGGTAGCGAGTGGGGTTCAGGAGCGTCCATGAGGCCTGGGTTCTATCCCCGGGGACCCAATCGCTCAAGCGGTACTTGGTATTGCCCGGCGCGAGCTCGTTCCCGAAAGAGAGCCGCGGAGGGCGCGATACCTAGTTCTTCTGGGGCCCCCTGGCTTCTTCGGGGCCGGAGCCATCGTCGAGCGGCTTCTTGAAGCTAATGGCGTAGCCGCCCGACTTGTGCCGGCGCAAGACCCTGGCCTCGACGACTTTACCGTTGTGGCCTGGGAGCGTGATGGAGAGCCCTTGGCCCACTTTGAGCTCCTGGTCCTGCACGTCGACGATCGCCTCCGTGGACGAGAAGGTTCTGAGCAGAGCCTCGATGATTTGCCCCTGCATGACCATCGCCACGGGCGCGGAAGAAGGCAGCCTTGCAAGGCTGACTCGATCCCCTGCACCCCTTTTCTTGATGACAGATCCATCTGCTTTGAGCTGTACATGATCGCCCGATTGCAGGCTTGCGATGGCTCCATTCACCCCCACGTTGCATGTCACGTTGTATTCCCTCGCCACGATTGCGGCGTGGCTCAGCCAACCCCCGACCTCGGTGATGACTCCCGCCGCCAGGGGGAAGAGAGGCGTCCATGTCGGGTCGGTGAAGCGGGCCACGAGAATCTCGCCCCGTTCAAAGGAATCGATGTCGGCGGGCTCGGTGACTACCCGAACACGGCCCTCGACGTCCTTGGCGCCGGCGACGCGCGTTCCACGGAGACTTCCTTCGTTAACCACGAGTGGTTGCGCGGCGCGAATACCACCCTCGTCCACGAGCAGACTCTCAATTTCCGACAGACGCAGCTCCGTGGTCAGGCGAATGCCCTCGAAGGCCATGGCGTCATGTTTTCTCTGCTCCACGAGGTCGATGGCATCATTCAAGAACTCCGAGTTGTTCAACTTCAGCGTTTCATCGAGCGTAAGAAGGAAAACGTCGGCTCCGAGCTCGACACGAGTTCCGATCTCCACAATCACTCTCCGGATGAGCGCAAGCTCCCGCAGGCTGTGGTGCTTCGCCTCCTCCTTGAGCACCTGGAAGCGGCATGCACGATCGACGGCCAACTCGAACATTCGATCCGTCGGCGCCTCGGGAGGCTTCAGCTCGGTCGCGGGGTGATTCTTGGCACGAGCCCTGGAGACCATTTCGGCCACGAGGTTGGGATCCTCCTGGTAACGGGGCCTGGAGAGCTCGTAATCCGCCGGCGCCCGGTGACCGAACAAGGCAAGAAAATCCTCCACCCGTCGCTCGCCGATCTGGATCGCGTAAAGGAGGCACATCGCCTCATGGACGACGGTCTCGGGGACTTGACCCAGATACGTGGAGGGATCAAGGCCCCGCTTCTCGATCTCTTGCTTTGCGACCTTGAGATAAAAGTCCGCAGCCAGGTTGATACGTTCCGCCTGTACGTAAGTGTCCGTCAGAAAGCGATGGTTCCACTCCCGCAACAGCGCCAGCACTTCGTCCATCGTAAGTCGTTTCAGGTCGAGGGCCTCACGCAGTCGGACCTCCTTCAAGAAGTCGGCGAAGAAGTGCCTCATCTCCTCCTCGAGTCCCTTGCCGGCCCTGGCGAGCTTGAAGCTCGCAGCCGCCCCGGGCCCGCGCCGGAGCCTGCGCCGAGTTTCGATGGTGCTCACGTACAGGTTTCCAAAGATGGTGTTCACCAGCGGCGGGGCGTTTTCGGCCGCGTCATAGGGAATGCCGAGAGACCGGCACGCCAGGTCCGTGCTGCCGCCGGGAGCCCAGAGCGACTCCATGAAGCTCAAACTGAGCGGAGTTGGGCGAGGCAACAGCTCCGAGAGCTCATTTTGTGCAAAGACCACCGGGTCCGCTGCCGGGAGCACGTCGATCCCCTCGGCTTCGGCCTCCTGGAGGCTCCTTGCGGCCAGCTCGAGTATCCGATGGCGTTCCGACTCAAGGACAGCCTTTCGGTGGGCTCCGGCTCGCGAAGACGTCGTGATGTCCCGAGCTTGAAGGATCATGAACTTGCCGGCCGCGTAGGCCCACTCGATGTCCTGGGGCCTCTTGAAGATCTTTTCCACTCTTTGACCCAGCTCGATGAGCCCGGCAAGATCCACCGGCGGCGGGTTGGTTTCAAGCAGCTTGCCCGAGAAGCGCCCGTAGCGAAAAGAGGTGGGGGTCGCGGTTCCGCTGACCAGCGCATCTCCCAGGCCCTTGACGAGCTCGACGAGCATACAGCCCAGGGTCGCGGGATGCTCGGTGAAGAGCACTCCCGCGTACTCGGCGGGAACCATCTTCTGCACCACGATCCCGCCACGCTCCTTCGCCAGGCCGCTGTAGGCAAGTACCCGGGAGGCCCGTAGTGACCCGTGTACTTCGGCCAAAGCGTGGTAGAACCGCTCTCTCGGGACGTTCAGGATCGACTCGAAGACGCCCGCATAGCTTTTTTGGGCGCCATCTTCGTTGAGGCCCGAGCTGCGCACGGCGACGTGGACCGCCCGAATATCCCTCCACGCCTTCGAGACCCTACGTTCCTCCCCGGGGGTCAGCTCGAGTTTGTCAGCCGAGCGTCCCAGTAGAGCGTCCGTGACGATGAAGCCATCCGGAACGGGAATGCCTTCCTCGAGCATTCGGCCGAGCCGGATCGCCTTGTTTCCGGCGCCTGCGACCCTGTGAGCGAGTCTCAGGGGCGCGATCCCGGGATCCTCGAGCGGGGGTGTCTCCGGGCTCCCCTGGGCAGGGGCGCTCCGGGACCGAAGGGCCCAGCGTACGATGCGGCTCTGCGTAATGAGCAGCGTTAAATTTGTCGCAAGGTAAATGTTGACCGCCGCTTTGAGGTGGAATGTGATTCCCAGGAGGAGGAGCCCGCAAGCGACGTGGCCTGCGACCCGGAGCGGCGTTCGTTGTTCGGTGTTCCAGATCAAGAAGACGCAGATGAGCATTCCCACGATGACAGGGAGAATGTGGAGCGGGTCGGGATTGGCGAGGCTGGGCAGCCAGGCAATGGCCTCGTTTGAGTTGGCAGCGACGTTGCCCACCACGGAAAAAAAGACAATGAACAACAAGATCTGCGCGGTGGTGCCGAGCAGATTACGCCCGAGAGTCAAGCGCTCCTTGCGATAGAGTCCCAGGATCGCTCGAGAGAGCCGCTGGGGATCTCCCTTGAGGCGCGCCTTGAGCTCCTTGACCTGAGGAGCGAGACGCTTCTGGATGAGTTGGTCGCGGTCCGCCTTGGCCGTCAAGGGCAGGACGAGCAGTCGCAGGACGAGGACGAGGCTGACGATGCCAAGGAGCAGGCTCCCGGTGCGAGCCTCGAGCCATTTCAGGGAAGAGGTGAGAGGCCTCGACACCACCCCGAGCAGGGTGGAACCAGCCTGCGCTTCCTTCCACTGACTCACCCAGGCCTTGTCCTCTACTTTTTGCGCGAACTCGTGAGGTACCGTGTAGCGACCGCGGAAGTCGAGGCCCATTCGGTGGAGGCGAAGCCCCAGAATCATGGCGTAAAATGAGCTCCGCTTGTCGTAGCATGGCGCCACGATGGGGCGCTTCGGAAGAGCCTTCAGCGCAGGCTCAATCTCGCTCGAGAGCATCGGCCGCAGAGCCAAATTGACGGCGTCGGGCAAGTGACCCAGCGCAAAGTCCCCGGGGTAGCGCACGTCGACGAAGAGAGCGTTCTCGCTTTCAAGGAGCGCCATTACCTCCGGAGTGTCGAGGAGGACTGCCTTCCTGGGGTATTCCGGGATGTCACGGATCTCGCCCGAGGCTCGTGCCTGCATGTCCACCATCGGGCGTCCCTCGGCCACCCACTTTTCGTAGCCACCGATCACGAAGCGGCAGGGCAATTTTTCTTCTAGAAACTTTCCGCAGAGCTCCCCGCTTCGATTGCCGGACTCGCACAGAAGGAGGGTCTCTTTTCCCTCCACGATCAGCCCCGTGCGGTCCTTGAGCAAGTCGGGGTAGCGGCGGGGCCAGGCGCCCTCGATTTTGCCCATCTCGACCTCCTCGCTCTCGCGGACGTCAATCAAGTTCAGAGGCTTCTTTTCACTCATCCAGCGTTCAAGCGTTTCCGTCGTGATGGCTTCGGGGCGTTTCTGCTGGTCGCTGATCGAAAGTGTCTTCAAGTTGACGTCGCCGACCTTCTTGCCCGCCTCGGTGGAGGAGCGCCAGAGGTTTGTCTGGAGCCGCTGGTTCCTCGAGTCCATGCCGGAAGAGTACTGGAGGACGTTGGCCACCACGGAGACCAGCAGGAGCGTCGTCAAGATCCTGAATGGCCAGCGCCGGTTGGATGATGTCGCGCCACGAGCCCGGGAGTGCTTCGCGCCGGAGTAGGCGAAGCTCCCCGCGACAACGGTCAGGAGACCGAGAACCTGGGCCGCGCTGGCGACGAAGTTGACGACCAGATCCGGGGAGGGAATGGCCCAGAGCGGTGAAGGGGTGAGCGCCAGCAGCGCGCTCGAAAGGCCCCACCTGAGGTCAATGGGGTGCCTGAAGTTGACAAGAAACAAGATTCGGCGGGGCATTGTTCTTGACCCTATTCCCTGGTCCGTTGGCCTACAAAGTTCGCTACGGTGCGGGGGAAGTCTTCTTCCCCATCGAGGAGTAAAGAGTTCGCGAATTTTGAGTGAAGGCCAGCCCTTGGGTCAAGGACAATGTGCGGGAAAGTCCCTGGCGCACCGAATAATCCGGACATCTCGCGCACGGATGGTGCGGGCAAGGCAAGCCCGTCCATTCAGCTCACGCAGGGACGCATTCGGCAAGAGCCCGGGCGTTTGCGGCGGTCCCCGAAGCCGCAAGCGCGCGCACCGTGATCGTGAACAGACTTCCCACGCCGGGCTCGCTCTCCAGCGAGATGTCGCCGCCCAGCATGCGGGCGTAAGACCTGGCGATCGCGAGGCCGAGACCAGTTCCACCAAACTCCCTCGTGTTGGAGCTGTCCGCTTGCGTAAAGGGCTGGAAGATCTCCTCGTACTGGCTCCTCGGGATGCCGATTCCGGTGTCCTTTATTTCGAAGCGGAGCATCGAGTCGCCCTCTGGGCCCGTGCTGAATTTGGCTTTCAGCTCGATCGTTCCCGCCCGGGTGAACTTCACGGCATTTCCGAGCAGGTTGCGGAGGATGTGTTCGAGCTTTCTGAGGTCGACCTTCATGGCTTCGTAGCAGGATCGTTCGCATTCCCAGCGGAGGGTGAGCCCCTTCCGTGAAGCCTCGGCGGAGTAGGCCTCTGCCAGCTCACGGACCAGCTCGGCGGGAACGACGTCGACCGCCTCCACACGCACCTGCTTGGACTCGATCTTCGCAACGTCCAGGATGTCGCCCACGATCGTGAGGAGTGACTTCGTGCGCTCCTCCATCAGGCCCAGGTACTCCGCTTGCTCGCTTGGCACGTCCGAGGAGGCGCAAAGCTCGAGGAAGCCCAGGATCCCGTTGAGGGGTGTACGAATCTCGTGCGACATATTGGCGAGAAACTGAGTCTTGATCTTGCTCGCATGCTCGGCGACCTCAAGAGCGTTCGTTTTTGCGGCCACCTCGGATCGGAGCTGGTCCCGCTGCTTCTTGATCTGTAGGTGGACTCGTACCCGGCAGAGCAGCTCGGCCCTGTGGAACGGCTTTCCGAGGTAGTCCGAAGCTCCCTGCTCGAGACCCTTCACGACTGCTTCCTTGGCAGCTTTCGCGCTGAGCACAATCACCGGGACCTTTTCGAGCAACCCCTCGCTCCTCATCGACTGAAGGACGTCATAGCCGGACATTCCCGGCATCATGATGTCGAGCAGCACGAGGTCCACACTCTGATTCCGCAGCACCTCGAGCGCGCTCATGCCGTCGGCGGCGCGGGTGACCTGGAAACCGTCCTTGAGAGCTTGCCAGACGACCTCCCGGTTCACGCTCTCATCATCGACCACGAGGATGTGGCCAGAATCAGTCGAGACCCGAACCGGGGGGGCCGAGGTCGTGATGGGAGCCTCGGTCTTCTCTGCCTCCAGGTGCATGCGCAGGGAGTGTGAGAAGGCCGGCCATGGGATGAAGGCTGTCTTGAGGTCAGGAACTTTGACCTCGCCATCGGGAACCAGGAGAGTGAAGCAGGCACCCTTGCCGACGTCGCTCTCGAGGAGCACCTGCGCACCGATTCGGCTGATGAGCCTGGCTGCGATCGCCAGCCCCAGTCCCACGCCTCCCTGCACCCGGGTCTCGTGGGTTCCTGCCTGGACGAAAGGCTCAAAAATCTTGGAGTGCTGGCTGGTTGGAATGCCCGGCCCGTTATCGCGGACGGCGATCTGGAAACCCCGCTGTGGCCCGTCACCCCACTTCTGAGCGATAATCTGTACCATCCCGCCGGATGCGTACTTGATCGCGTTGTTGGTAAAGATTCGGATAATCTGTTCCAGCTCGTTGCGCGGGTAAACAACCTCAAGGTCTCCCGGGATTGCCTGGAGGATCCGCACGCCCGACCTTTCGGCGTTCGAGCGCAGGTCCGCCAGGCCTTGGTGAAGGTGTTCGGCGAGGCGGTGGGGCTCGGGAGGACTCTGGTCTTGCGGGTCCTCGTGGTGGAGGCGTGAGAACTTGAGGATCGAGTCCGTCATTTTCCAGAGCCGGGTGCCGCAGGATGCCATCAGCTCGACAGCCTCCCGCTGCTCCTTCGTGATCTCGCCGTAGGACCCAAGCAGCAGGCTCTCGCCGAGTCCGAGGATGCCGTTGAGCGGCGTCTTGAGCTCATGAGAAGTGCTCGCAAGAAACTCGTCCTTCATCCGATCGAGATCCTCTAGCGCGATGACTTGCTCTTCGATTTTCCGGCGGGACTCGCGCAAGTTTACCCGCATGGTCTCGAGACCCATGGCCAGGCGACCGATCTCGTCCTTGCGGGAAGTCGTGACGGCTTGCGTCAGGTCGCCCCTCGAGATTGTCCCAACGTGCTTGTCAAGCTCACCCAGAGGGTGAATGACCTGCTTTCTGAGGGCCAACCAGAGCACCAGGGCCAGAATTGAGAAACCGATCACTGTGCCGGTGATCAGTTCGGAGAGGCTGCGTGCCGTGAGCTCTCCGAGCCGGTCGTTGTTGAGGCCCACCTTCACATGGCCGCGGACCTCCTGGGGAAGGCCCTCGATCGCGATCACGATGGGACTCTCGAATACCCTGAGGCTGGGCGAGGCCTGCCAGACATCTCTCTCAGCCACGGGTGGGTAGGAAGCCCGAAGCTTGCCGTTCTCATCGTGAGCCTGGATGAAACGAACCTGACGGTTCCCCTGAGCGGCCTTTTCGACCTGATCCTGGAATCTCAGCCAATCATCCGCGATGGCGATCTCGACGGCGATATCGGCCATCGTCTTCGAGAGTGCCTTGCCATCGTAGTCGAGCTGTCGCGTGAGGACCTCGGTCTGGCTCCGGATGACCAGCATTCCCGTCACGATCGAGGTGCCGAGGAGACTCCCCAGGAGTACAAGGGTCAGCTTGGTGTTCAGGCGTTTCATGCTGTTTGCCAGCGAGGCCCTGGGCTCTCGTGGTCGCTAGTTCGCGGGCTCCACCCCTGTCGCCTTCTCGAGGGCCGGTTGCGTCGAGGGGCCCTTCGCGAACTCCTCCGCCTTCTTCATGCCAATACGCACTGGCTCGAAAATTTCGCTCTTTGCGTGCTCCACATCGAAGCCGGTGATCTTTTCCCCGATGGAATCGAGCGCCTTCTTGTCCTTCAGCGCGCCCAGGCACTTCTGGATCGTGTCGCCAATTTTTGCCTCGAGTTTGCTACGGGCGACCCAGGGCTTTGTGACGTTTTCAAACGTCTCGAGGACCTTGACGCCCTTGTTCTTGAACTTGGCGACCGTGCCCTCCTTCGCCACGCCGGCGTCGAACTTGCCCGCGAGGACGGAGTCGACCACCTTGTCATGGCGGTCCAGGTACTCAAACTTGCTCAGGTCCCGGGCGTAGATGCCCGCGCTGACGAGGTAGGACTGCGAAAGGTAACGGCCGATCGTTGAATCCGGATCGCCGAACGCGAAGGACTTGCCCTTGAGATCCTTGATCTCCTGCACGCCGCTATTTTCTCGCGTGAAAATTACGCCCTTGAAGGTGTGTTGGCCTTCTTGCTCCTCGATCACAAGGAGGCGCACGGCGGGATTCTTCTCAAGGGCGAGGATGAAGGACGAGGGGCCGAGACGGGCGAAGTCGACCTCCTCCTTGAGGAGGGCCTCACGGGCTGCCTCGTACGTGGTGAACACGCGCAGTTTGATTTGCGTCGTGCGAGAAAGCTCCTTCGTCAGGGCATTCTCGAGCTCGAGCAGGACCGGCTTGAAGGCGCGATACATGTCCGTGGGCTTGTCGGAGGTATAGATACCGAAGTTCAACTGAAGCGCGTCCTCGGATCTTGCCCCGCCGAAAAATGAAAGGATCATCGCGGCGATGGAGGCGAGACGAGCAGGAGAAATGTGTCGGTTCATGGCATGGAGTCCTTCTAAACATTCACTGAGGGAAACGGCCGGGCTACCACAGGTTCTTCCCGTCCTTGTCCTTTGACCGAAGGTCTATCGGTCTTCGTTGGGCTCATGCTTGAGAATCCATGCCGACAAGTTCCGGGTTCATGAATTCCGCCTATAATGATCGCACCTAGCTTCACTGAGGTTCTCATAACATCCCATGCCAGCCAACCTGACCCCTCAGTACCACAAGGCGGAAGAGATCTACAAGCAGGCGAAGACCGCCGAGGAGAGGATCTCCGCCCTGGAGGAGATGCTGCGCCTCATGCCCAAGCACAAGGGCACGGACCATCTTCAGGCCGATCTCAAGCGTCGAATCGCGAGGCTTCGCGACGAGGACTCGAAGCCCAAGGGCAGGAAGACCTTCGATCCGTTCCGGATCGAGAAGGGTGGAGCGGGCCAGGTCGTGCTGTTGGGGGCGCCCAATGCGGGCAAGTCGGCTGTCGTTGCGAAGACCACCAGCGCTCCAACACAACCGACTGCTTTCCCCTTCGCGACGCAGGGCCCGATTCCAGGCATGGCGGCCTTCGAGGACACGCAGGTGCAGCTAATCGATTTGCCGCCCATTACCGCCGATTACTTCCCCACCGGCATGGCAGGTCTCATCAAGGCGGCCGATGGCGCGTTGCTTCTGGCCGATCTGGGCTCGGACTCCGTACTCGACGACCTGGAGGCGATCCTTGCCGCTCTCAAGGAGAGTCGAATCAAGCTCTTCGACCCCGGGGTCGAAGTCCATGGGCCCACGGGAGAGGAGGAGGAAATGCTCGTGACTCGACTCCCCACGATCCTCCTTGCGAGCAAGTGTGACTTGCCTGGTGCGCGGGTGCGGTTCGAGCTCCTGAAGGACCTCCTCCAGGGGCGCTTTGACCCCATGCGTTTGAGCGCCGAGACTGGCGAAGGTCTTGACGCCCTGCCCGGCCAGGTCTTTCGTCTGCTGGACCGTATCCGGGTCTACGCAAAGGAGCCCGGGAAACAGCCGGACATGCGCTCACCGTTCGTGCTCAAGCAAGGCCAGACGATTGTGGACCTGGCGGCCAAAATTCATCGCGACTTCCCCGACCATATGAGGCAGGCCCGTGTGTGGGGTTCTGCTCGATTTGAGGGGCAAGCCGTCGAGCGCACGTACGTGCTTCGGGACAAGGACATCGTGGAGTTGCAGGTGGACTTGTGAACGAAACGCAGTCGCGGCGTTGCCCAGGGGGCTGTCAGGCCTTGGCTTCGAGCCAGTTGTCGCCCCAGGCGACGTCGACCTTGAGGGGGACTTGGAGTGCGAGCGCGCTCGACATCTCCGAGCGCACCAGCTCGGCTGTGGTTTCCGCGGAGTTGCGTGGCACATCGAGGACGAGCTCGTCGTGCACCTGAATTACGAGCTTTGAGCCGCTCGTTCCTTCACCGAGCTGACGATAGAGCCGTACCATCGCGATCTTGATGAGGTCGGCCGCGGTGCCCTGGACAACGGTATTGACCGCAAGCCGCTCTCCGAGCGCTCGCCTCACGCGGTTCTCCGACTGGATCTCGGGGATCGCCCGCTGGCGGCCGAGCATCGTCGAAACTCTGCCTGTTTGCTCCGCCTCCTTCACGCAGCGCTCCATGAAACTCACGATGCCCCCGTAGCGCTGCTTGTACTGGGCGATGAAGTCGGCCGCATCCCGTTGAGTGATCCCGAGCGACCGCGCCAGTCCAAACGCGCCCTGTCCATAAATGATGCCGAAGTTGATGGCCTTCGCTCTTGAGCGCTGATCCTTGGTCACCCGGTCGATCGGGACGCCCCATACCTGCGCGGCCACGGCAGCGTGCACGTCATGGTCCTCGCGAAAGGCGGTCAGCAACGCCTCGTCTCCGGAGAGGTGCGCAAGGATTCGTAGTTCAATCTGTGAGTAGTCCGCCGTGAGAAGCAGATGGTTTGAGTCCGAGGCCACGAAGGCCTTGCGCACCTCCCGACCCTCGGCGCTTCGGATCGGGATGTTTTGGATATTGGGGTCGGAGCTCGAAAGACGACCGGTGGCGGCGATTGCCTGGTTATAGCTCGGGTGGAGCCTGCCCGTCCTCGGAGAGACCATCTCCGGCAGCGGCTCGACGTAGGTGCCGCAGAGCTTTGTGAGCTCGCGATAGTCGAGCACAAGCGCCGGCAGTGGGTGCGCCGTCTCGACGGCCAGCACCTCGAGCACTTCGGCGTCCGTGCTGCGGGAAGTCTTGGTGCGCTTCACAACGCGCAGCTTGTGCTCGTCGAAGAGCAACTCGGCGAGCTGTTTCGGGGAATCAATCGAGAACTCGCGCCCCGCCGCGAGGTAGATTTTTTTTCGGAGGTCCTCGATTCGAGCTCTCATACCCGCCGCGATCGTTTGCAAGAGGCCGCAGTCAATCCGGATGCCTTCGTATTCCATCGATGCGAGCACTTCAACCAGCGGCAGCTCGACGTCATGGAAGAGGGCTTTCATGGGGGAGGCATCAATCTCGGCGGCGAGCTTCTGGCACAACTGCCACGTCACGTCGGCATCCTCACCTGCGTAATCGGCGAGGCGGTGCGTGTTGACATCCAGCATGGAGCCCTGTTGCTTACCCTTGCCGATGAGCTCGGTGATTGGAATCGTGCGGTGGCCCAGGATCTCGATGGCAAGTGAATCCATGTTGTGGGCACGAGCTTCCGGGCGCAGGAGGTACGAAGCGACCATGCTGTCGAAAGCGACGCCCCGGAGGTGAATTCCCTCGGTGCGCAGCGACTGGATGTCGAACTTGATGTTCTGCCCACACTTCTTGACGTTCGGGTCCTCAAGGATGGGTCTCAGTCGGGCTGTTGCGAGCGTCGGGTCGAGGACGCGTCCAACACGGGAGCGTAGCGGGAGGTAGTAGCCCGTGCCAGCCTCCCAGGAGATGCTGATCCCGACCAGGTCGCAGTCGACGGGTTTGAGCGAGGTCGTCTCGGTATCGATGGCGAAGTAGGAGGTCCGCGCGAGGCGGGCGAGGAAGTCGTTGAAGGCTGGCTCGTCATCCACTAGCTTGTAATGCCCGGGAGTCGTCGAGGTGAACTCCGTGTATTGCGTCATTGGTGCCGAGACTTGGGCCTCCGCTGCGCCCGGACCTTCGGCCTCGGTCGTCTCTTCCAACAACGCAGGATTTGTCGGCGGCGCGGCGAGGAAGTCAAACTCCCCCGTCCGGTGTACCGGTTGCGTGACGGCTGGTTGGGTGGGGGGGGCAGGGTTTGAGCTCGCCGGTGGCTCGCCGAGTTGCTCGATTAATCTACGGAAGCTGAGCCGTTCAAAGATCGAACGCAGTCTGGCAACAGGAATGGGCCTTACCACGCAATTGGCGAGGTCGAACTCGATCGGCGCCGATCGGTCGAGTGTCACGAGCTGCCGGCTGATCTTGAGACGATGGCCGAAGGCCTTGAAGTTCTCCCTCTGCTTCGGGGAAAGCTCGTCCAGGTGATTCAGGACCTCGTCGGCGGTCCCGTACTTCTTCACCAGTGCCACGGCCGTTTTCGGCCCTACCCCGGGGATGCCCGGAACGTTGTCGGTGGGATCGCCCATGAGGGTCTGGACTTCCACGGCTTCCTTCGGAGTGAAACCATGCGTTCTCTGGAGGCTCTGGACGTCGATGACTTCATTCTTGACGGGATCCCAGAGTTTTACGCTGTCGCTGAGGAGTTGGTTCAGGTCCTTGTCCCGGCTCACTATGAAGAGTTCCACGTCCTCCCTGGGGACCCGCTCTGCAATCGTTGCTATCAGGTCGTCGGCCTCGAATCCTTCCTTGCGGAAGATCGGAATTCCAAGGGTCTCGACGATCTCGACGATTCGCTCGACCTGTGGCGGAAGGTCCTCCGGCGTCGCGTCACGGTTGGCCTTGTACTCCGGGTAAACCGCGAGGCGGCTCCGCGTTGACTCGCTCACGTCGAGCGCCATCGCGAGGTAATGGGGTCTCTTGTCGCGGAGGATGGCGAGGAGCATCTGCGTGAAGATGTACGTTGCCTTGACGGGCTCCCCCGAGGGAGACGTGAGCACATTGAAGGGGGCGTAGTAGGCTCGAAAGATCTGAGAATGGCCGTCGATCAGGTAGAAGGTCTTCTTCATACGCGGGGCGTATCCTACCGAGCTGGCGTGGTGTCCGACAGGGGATTGCGCACTGTTCGAGTACGAGAGCTCTACTCAAGCGCAAGACCGCCCCGCGTCCGGAAGATGGAGCCGTTCTCGCTACTCAGTCACCACGATGTTGTCCCGGGTGATGAGCTCCTCGTAGTCGTCGCCTGCGATCTCCGCGATCTCGCTCGATCGTTTCCCGACGAGTGGAAGAGCATCGCGTGCGGAGTAGTTGACGATTCCGCGGGCAAACTCGCAATGGTTTTCGTCCGCAATTGTAATCACGTCCCCACGCTTGAAATCGCCCTGAATGGCCGCAACACCCGCGAAGAGGAGGCTGGACTGGCGGATGACGAGCGCCTCGCGGGCCCCAGCGTTCACAATGACGCGGCCTGTGGGGGCGCTGGCGTGAGCGATCCATCGCTTGCGGCTCGGCACTTTACGTGTCGGAAGAAAAATCGTGCCCACCTCCTCGCCGTCAAGGATCCGCTGCAGGATCCCCGGTGTCGCACCGTTGGCGATGACCGCGTACCCACCGCTCTCGAGCGCCACCTTGATCGAGCGAAGCTTCGACAGCATGCCGCCTCGGCCCCTCGAGTTGCCGCCTCTCGCCATCGCTTCAACCTCGAGCGTGATCTCACCTACGGTGCGGAGTGGCTCGACCGGGCGAGAGTCCATTGGACCCAGCTCTGTTGCCCCGGGGCGCAGCGGGTAAAGGCCGTCGACGTCGCTGAGGAGCAGGAGAAGATCGGCTCCAAGCTTCGCCATGACGAGCGCCGAGAGCCGATCGTTATCACCGAATATGGACTTCCGGCCTGCCTCCGAGGAGCTCTCGATCTCGCTCGTGGAGACCGTGTCATTTTCGTTGATGATCGGAACCGCCTTGTGCTCCAGAAGCCTTGCAATGGTGTTGCGAAGGTTCAGGTAGCGCACACGGGAAGCGAAATCGTCCTCGGTAAGGAGGATTTGCGCGACAATGATTCCATGGTGGCCGAAGGCCTCCTCGTACACGCTCATCAGTCGGACCTGGCCGACGGCGGCACAGGCTTGTTTGGCGGGTAGGAACACGGGCTTCTTTTTCAAGCCCAGTCGGTCCATTCCCATGCTGATTGCCCCGGAAGTGACCACGATAATCTGGAGGCCGCGTCTGTGGAGGGTTGAGAGATCGCCTATGAGGGCATGGATTCGCTCGATCGCCATCTCCCCCTCGTCTCGAGTAAGGACGTTCGTGCCCACCTTCACGATAACCCGCTTCGCTCCGCTCAGGGCGGCGCGGCGGTCAAAAGCTTCATTGGCAATCATGGGCGGCGATCAGTTGCCGGAACTTCTCAATCAGGGGGAGCTCAGCGGGTCGGGGTGACACTCTCTTGCCTTGCCTCGACAGCGGACCTTCCGATACCGCAGTAGCTGAACCCGAGACGATTCATTTCCGGCGCATCGTAGATATTGCGGCAATCAACTATTACGGGTTGCTTCATGAGGCTCTTCACCCGTTCGAAGTCGAGGTTACGGAACACATCCCACTCCGTCATCACAACCACGGCGGATGCGTTCTTGACTGCGTCGTAGGGTGTATGGCCGTACTCGATGTTTGGATAAATCTTGCGAGTATTCTCCGCAGCCTCGGGATCATAGGCAATGACCCTGGCGCCGGATTCTATGAGCTGCTCGATGAGCGTGAGGGATGGAGACTCCCGGATGTCGTCGGTGCGGGGCTTGAATGCAAGCCCCCAGACACCCACCGTGTGGTTGTGGAGGTCAGGGATGAATCGTTGGATTCTCTGGAGATGAGACTTCTTGTGGAGCTCGTTCACTTGATCGATCGCCCGAAAAAAGTTCGCGTTGAGCTGCAGGCTCTCCATCGTATCGACGAGCGAGCGAACATCTTTGGGGAAGCAAGAGCCCCCGTACCCCGGAGAAGCCTGAAGGAACCGAGGGCCGATGCGTGTGTCGAGGCCAAGGCCCTTCGAGATTTCCTTGATGTCGGCACCGATTTTCTCGCAGAGGCCCGTGAGGGAGTTCATGAAGGAGATGCGACTCGCCAGCATGGCGTTGGCGGCGTACTTTACGAGCTCGGCCGTCTGTGTATTCATGAAGAGAATCGGGCGATTGACGCGCGAGATCGGCGAGTAGAGGCGCCCCATGATCTCCCGTGCCCGGTTACTGTTGGAGCCGATGACGATCCGGTCCGGATTCTGGAAGTCCTTGATGGCCGCGCCTTCCTTGAGGAACTCGGGGTTCGAGACGACTTCGAAGTCAACTTGCGTCGTCTCTCGAATGAGGCGGCTCACGCGCTCGGCTGTTCCCACAGGGACCGTGCTCTTGTTCACGATCACGAGGAAGTGGTCCATGATCCTGGCGATGCTCTCGATCGCCTGGAGAATGTGGGTGAGGTCGGCCTTGCCGGATGATCGCTGGGGGGTGCCGACACAGATGAAAATGACCTCTCGCTCTCGCACGGCCTCGCGCAGGTCCGTGGTGAAAACGAGTCGGCCTTCCAAGCTATTGCGCTGAATCAGCTCCTCGAGTCCGGGCTCGTAAATCGGGACCTTCCCCTTGCGGAGGCCATCGATTTTCTGCTCGTCGATGTCGTAACAGACGACGTCGTTGCCCAGGTCGGCGAAACAAGAGCCCGTCACCAGGCCAACATAACCCGTGCCAATCACTGAAAGTTTCATCGAGAGGTCTCCTTTGGAGGCGCCACGCTCGACCGCATGAGTGGTCGGCTCAAACTGTCATGGAATATCGGATGGTGGAAGACAATGCAAGCCATAGGGAGGATCGGCAGGAAGGGGGCCTGACTGGATGGTGGAGTCCACTTGCACGCCTTGAACCTTCAGGTCAAGCGCACAATTTTCCTGATGGCTGCCAATCGACGGGCTGGCGCTGTAGAGAAAATGGTAAGCAAGATTCCTTGGCAGCAGGCGTTTCCACCACTTGAAACGGTTGTAGGGCTCGATGGAGTCCACACAGAGTTGGTTGGCTTCAAGGAGGTCCCTCCATTCGTTGATGGTCGCAAATCGGTCGATCACTTGATGGTGGTTGGGCCCGTAGCCCGTCAGGATCACACGCCACAAACTGCCCGAGTAGTAGCTGTTGGGCAGAAGGATCCAGGCTACCCCGTCCCGGCGACAGACCCGCGCCAACTCTCTTGCTCCAGCCGCCGGGTCCATGAAGTGCTCGAGGTTCCCCAGGCATACCACGGCGTCGAAGTGGCCCTGCGGATAGGGGAGCCTCTCGCCCTGTCCCAGCACGAGCCGACTCTGGGGGCTTTGCCGACGAGCTTCGCGAAGAGCCATGTCGGAGATTTCGAGCCCATGGGTGGCTTTGAGCACGCTGGATCCGTGGCGTACGACTTCTCGAAGGAGATATCCGCCGCCGCAGCCGACGTCGAGGAGTTGCGCCTGGCCGTGTCTCTCCTTCCGCACTCGGGCCAGGATCTTCTCGGCCATGCTCGAGTAGAAACGATCGGAGTCGCGGAGAATCGAAGCCGTGTGTTTCGCGTTGTAAGCAACTCGGACTTGCATTGCTCCCGGCGTCGCGGCCTCTTCGTCTCGGCTCACTCGGTCCTTCGGTTCCTGTAATAGTTCTCCCAGCCCCGAATGAGTCCGGAGCCGATGGCCGTCAGCACAGCAGCTCCCATGGCTGGACTCCCGGATCCCCGGGCCTGTCCAGTCACCGGGAATCCGCCGGCCTCGAGCTCCGCCCTGGCTTCCGAGGCATCGACCTCGGCCTCCCGCTCGAGGAGCTGAAACCCCTGCCAGGCGGAGCGCACCGCCCGCCATGGTCGAGGCGGCGCCACATCGTTCGTGTGTGAGAGCGCCACTGCGTAAAGCTTGCGTCCGCCCTCGATGTCCGCTTCCCAGAGCCTGCCGTCCCGCAAGTCACCCACCGCCACAAGTGCTGCCTCGACCTCGTGCGCGCCGGCGACGAGCCGAAAGCCGCCTGGGAGGCTTGTGCGTCGGATCCCGTCCTCGCTCAGGAACCCCGTCATCACGTGCGCATCGAAGGCTGGGGGCAACCAGTGCAATCGGAGCCCCTGCTCAGTTGCCTTGTCGATGCACCAGTCGGTTCGCCCCGAAAGAAGAAGCCCCCAGCGCGACGCGGTCGAAACGTCTGCTGCCAGGCCACCAGAGATCACGAAACGAAAGTAGTCCTTGGGCGACAGGATCATGGCGACCTTGCGCGCGGGATTCTGGTTTTGCTCTGCCCATTTCTGAAAATCATCCTGAATGCGTAGATCGCCCGTCAGGCGGAGTGGGGACAGGGGCTCGAACTCGACGTCGAGTGCTATCCAGCCGGAGGGGCCCGCGAGGCCGAGACCCCACGCTTTTCGCGCGGGCACGGGGAGCTTGAAGTAAGACTCCTGAAGTGCGTAGCATCCAGCTCGTACCCACTCGGCCGTGGGGACCTCGATGATCCCGGTCACGGCGTCGCGTACCGCGTTTACCATGCTCGTCTTGAGGACTACCGAAGTCGACAGGTCACGGCCGATGATTGCGACTGTCGCAGAATCTGCGTCAAGGTGGAGTCCGAAGAACTGGATCATCGTTGCAGCAGGTCCCTGACCACCTCGCGCTCGGCCTCGAGCTCAACGATGGTCTTCTTGAGCTTCTCCCTGCCGAAGGCGTCGATATCCAGGCCCTGGACGATCTCCCACGCCCCGCCCTTCTTCACGCGAATCGGGAACGAGGAGACGATGCCTTCTGGAACGCCGTAGCTGCCGTCGGAGACCACCGCGGCCGAGGTCCAGTCGCCCGGAGCCGTGCCAAAGGTAAAAGTGTGGACGTGGCCCATGGCGGCGTTCGCGGCCGAAGCGGCCGAGGATTTTCCTCGTGCCTCGATCACCCTGGCCCCGCGCTGCTGCACGGTCGAGATAAAATCGGTCTCGAGCCACGCGCGGTCGCCAATCGCTTCCATGGTGGGCTTGCCGTCAATTCGGGCGTGCTGAAAGTCCGGATACTGTGTTGCGGAGTGGTTGCCCCAGATGGTCATGTTGGTGACGCTTGCGACGGGCCGTTTTGACTTGATGGCGAGCTGCGCGATGGCTCGATTGTGATCGAGTCTCGTCATCGCGAACCAGTGGTCCCTCGGAATCCGCGGTGCGTTGCGCTGGGCAATAAGGCAGTTCGTATTGCAGGGGTTCCCAACCACGAGCACCTTGACGTCAGCGGCTGCGTTGTCGTTCAACGCCTTGCCCTGGGAGACGAAGATCGGGCCGTTCTCGCGAATCAAATCGTTCCGCTCCATGCCCTTGCCTCGCGGCTTCGAACCGACCAGAAGCGCCCAGTGGACTCCCTTGAATGCCACTGCCGGGTCGCTCGTGAGGACGATTTCCGTGACGAGTGGGAAGGCGCAATCGTCAATTTCCATTGCGACGCCCCTGAGTCCGTCCATGGCAATCGGGATCTCCAGGAGGTGAAGTGCCACGGGCTGGTCTGGCCCAAGCATGTCCCCATTGGCAATCGAGAAGATCAGGTTGTAGGAAATTTGTCCCGCTGCTCCTGTGACGGCGACGCGGAGAGGTGGTTTCATGGTGAACTCCTGAGAAGGCTGGGGTATTTGATCGTGGCCAAAAGGGAGCAAGTTAGCTGGGGCGGGAGGCAGGGTCAAGGAAGCCTTGATGCCAGCTCGAAGCTTCAGCTCTGCCGCGCCCGGAGCGCAAGCAGGATCTCATAGGCTTCTTTCAGCTCCTGGAACTTGACCTTGGCCATGCTTTCAAACTCCTCCCCGAGATGGTGGACCTTGTCGGGGTGGTAGTGGATGGCAAGACGGTGGAAAGCGTCGCGGATCTCGCGGGCGGTGGCCGTGGGCGCAAGGCCAAGGACCTCGAAGGGTGTAACAAGGCGGCTACCCCGGGGGCTTTCCCGGGGAGGCGTGCTGCGTCTCGGCCCGGCCTCCTCCGGTGATGGTTGTGTCCTGCCGGAATGCGGTTCATGCCCTGATTTTTCCTGCCCGTACGAGGGCGCGAGAGGCCACAGCCGTTGAAGAATGCTGTGCCCCGAGTAACGCCGATCGCCATCTCGTGCGAAGAAGTATCGTCGACGGTCCTCGTTTTCCCTGAACCACGTCAGCGCTGCCAGGATCGTCTCGGCACTGTCGCGATTGAGCACCTGCGAAAAGAGGTAATCCAGGAACGTAAATCGGTAATTCGGCGACGCAAACCAGCGACCCTTGAGTGATCGCTCACAGACGTTCTCCTTGCCGCAGGAGGGGCAGATGAAGAGCCGATAGGGTCCCCCCGCCTGATCAGTGCGGCTCCTCAGAATTCCATCGCGCAGAACATGACGCGAGGTGAACCAGTGCTCGCAAAACCAGCAGGAGAGTCGCTGCGAATGGATTTCGTCGCGCTGCTTCATCACCAGGTATCAAATCACAAGCATGGCGTCGCCGTAACTGAAGAAACGATAACCTTTCTGAACGGCCTCCCGGTATACGTCGAGCACGAGCTTGCGGCCGGCAAATGCGCACAGAAGAACGAGGAGGCTTGAGCGAGGCAAATGAAAATTGGTGATCAGTGCATCGACGCCGTGGAACTTGTGGCCGGGCTTGATGAAGAGCTCTGTGCGGGAGCGGAATGGGATCTCCGGCGAGGTCAGGAAGCTCTCGATGGCCCGGACAGAGGTTGTCCCGACGGCAACAATCCTGCGGCCCTCCGCCCGAGCACTCAAAATCTTGCTCCCTGCTTCCGGGCTCACCTCCACTTGCTCTGCGTGGAGCGCCGGGCGGGCGAATGCCTCCTCCGTGAGTGGCTGAAAGGTCCCGAGACCGACATGGAGCGTCACGTTCGCGATCTCCACTCCGCCACTTCGTAGAGCATTGAGGATCTCTCTCGTGAAGTGAAGACCCGCGGTTGGGGCGGCGGCGGATCCCATGTCGCGCGCATAGACGGTTTGGTACCGTTCGCGGTCATCCGGGTTCCTCGCCATCTCGGGGCTGCGGCGGATGTAAGGCGGGAGCGGTGTTTCGCCTGCCGCCTCGCAAAGCTCGAGGACTTCCTGCCTTGACAGTGTCTTCGACTCCCGACACAGTTCGATCAAGACGCGCTCTCCCTCTCGGCCAACTGTGCGCGCTCGGGCGCCCAGGGCAAGGTCGTGGGGCTCGATCTCGACTTCTTCGCCGGGCCGCAAGTTACGAGCCGGCCGCGCGAGGGCGGACCATTGAATGGATCCCTCACACTCTTCGAGGAGGAGAATCTCCACCCGACCGCCCGTTCTTTTGCGCGCTCGCAGACGAGCCGGAAAGACCCTTGTCTCGTTGAGGACCAGCAGGTCGCCCTGACACAAATATTTTGTCACCTCGGCAAACTGACGGTGCCAGCGTTGCCCGGTGGTACGATCAAGGACGAGGAGGCGGGATTCGCCCCGGCGCGCCGGTGGCTCCTGCGCGATCAAAACCTCGGGTAGATCGTAGTCGTACGCCTCGAGAGCTCCCTGCCTGGGGGTCTCGCTGTTTTCATTCACCACTCTCGACGACCTCAATCGTGACACTGCCGATCACGGGCACAATATCGAGAAAAATATCGGCCACGGTTGCCGCGTCGAGCGAGGAGACAGACAGTGCGATGTGATCTGGCCCCACGAAGCCTCTCGCCTGCGTGGCGTCCAGCGGGAACCAGTCACGCAGATACGCCTCAGTCCACATGTGACCCACAAACATGCCATTGTAATAGACGAGCCCGGCGACCACCCTGGACGGCACCCCGATGGCACGCAGAAGCGCAGCCAGAAGCACTGCGTGTTCGGTGCAGTCGCCTTCCTTTTCGTGGAGCACCTCCCTGGCCGACGCGAACGCCGTGCCAAGGTTCTTTCGCGCGATGGTGTCATGGACCCAGCTCTCGAGCTTGATCGAAACCTGCACAGCATCGGTTTCGCCGCCCTGCGCTTTTCTGGCTGCGGCTCGGATCAGCTCGTCGTCCGATTGGATCCATGCGTTGGGCCTCAGGTATTCTTCTAGCTCCGGTGCTGGCGAAATGGGGAGCTGCAAGGGGTTCCCATGAGGCACTCGCTTCACGCGGAGCCACCGCTCCTGACGGGTGCCTGGCCGAAGCTCCTCCTGGCCTGCCGCGGGGAAGAGTTTGCGGTTGCCCTCAAAGGGCATCGCCTTCTTCTTCGCGGTAATTTTATAAGTAATGTGGTTTCGGCTGGGGTCGACCCGGCCTTCAACTGGAACGCTTGTCGCGAGAAAAATCTCAGGGGGTGAGGTCAAGTCGGACTTGAGGATTTCTGCCATCGTCGAGCGAAGGGTCTTGAGCTCCGTGCCGAGGAGCGGCATCGTGGACTTTTGGAGGTTGCCTGCGGGATCGATCCACTGAAGGGTTGGAATCTCTGCCAACAGGTCGAGCGTGGAGCGAATCCTGCGCAGCTTTTGCCTGGTCCCATCGAGCTCGACAGTTTCTTCCGCTTCCAGGCTACTTTTTTGAAGCCCAAATTTACGGAGCTCGGGGATGAAGACCCTGAGCTGGACCGAGTCACCGGCGGTACGGAGCTTCTCGTCAAGAATCCTCTCCATGCGGTGGGGTCCAACAGCCGTCGGATCTGATGGTAGCCTTGAGCGACGCGGTGTCTTCTTCGATCCAGGGCCTGGACCGCCATCGTCCTCGGTAATCTCGAGGTCGGCGCCCACAAGTCTTCCCACTACCTCGGATGCCTGACTTGAAAGTCTCTGGCGAACACTAAAACCTCGGATGCGACCTTCCCGGTCCTCCTCCACGGACGAGGTTGCCTCAGTTTCCAACACCGTTGTGTCGCGCTTCAAGACCAGCTTCTGCATCATCGTCGTGACGAAGCCTCCGTCTGCAAGCTGCCGCTCCACGATTCGCATGTGGCCTGCGAGCGCTCCGGCGAGAAAGAGCTTGTGCCATTCGTCTCTATCGCTGCTCGCGGCCTCCTCGGCCAGGGTCCAACTACCCGGAGCGGCGATCAAGGAGACAAAAGTCAGGATGAGCTGAGGCTTCCGCCCCGACAGAGTCAGAGGGCCCATGGAGCTCCTTGTGCACAAGAGACATGGTGGTCGTCGAGCATGGCCCGCCCTACCTCGTTCTGGAGACAAAAAAGCTTCACTGCGAACCGAACATGCTCCCGGCGGATCTCCTGCGCTTGGATGATGATTTCCGCGAGGCCGTTTTCATCAATGAAGTACTGAAAAGTAACTGGAATTCTGTTCAAGTCTGGATAGCGCTCAAGGAGCGAGATTGCCTGATTGTTTTCGGGATGGTAGGCGAAGCGGTCGCAGGCACATCGCTCCGTGCCCAATCGAGCCGATGCGTCCGAGACTATCCCCGGTAGCTCGTCGTGGAAAAAGCGCCGAGTAAAGATCGAAAGGGGGATGAGGCGAATGTCGTCGCCGGTGGTGCCTGCCAGTCCAACGTCGACCCACTGGTTTGGAGCTTCGAGCGAGAAGTGCGGTGGGTTTGCGACCACGAAGAACCTCAACATGCCCATGTCGCGAAAGAGCGATGGCAGAAAGCCGCGAAGGGGGACAGCTTGAGACGCATTGAGGTGCCTCAGGATGCGAAAGAGCGTGCTACGAATCTTGAATTGTGGGGCTGTGTGTTGCGGGTCGAACAGGAATGAGAGCAGCCGCAAGGTCGGTCCGAGGCCTGAACCCGCCGAAGCCCGGGTATCGTTGTCCCACTGGGGCGAGAACTGGTGCACCCTGTCCGAAGTCACTATCGAATGGGCGCAGTTCACCCAGAGTGACATCTCATCTCGCGCTATCTTGCCGTTCAGGAACAGGCTGAGTTTGCGCGCCACGTCGCTGAGAAGGAGGTCGACCCGCAGCAAGCCTCCAAATGCTGCGGCGAGGTTTTCGCAGAGCTCGCTGAGGCTCGTCACGCCGAGCCTTCTGGCGACCGCATCCAGGTCGGCAGCCCTCGCGTCTCCGGTGAGGAAGCACTGGAGCACATCGGCCGCTGTCCGTTCATCCTGCATGGTCACAGAGTTCGCCCTTTGGATATTGAAAGCCACGGTGGTGTTGAGACCCGAGATTTTCGCGTGATTGTAGGTGGCCTCGCGGGCATCTCCAAAAAGATTTGCTCAAGGGTCTCCTGGTGTCACGCCGGCTTCATTCGCGGGGCGCATTCCAGCTCCCTGGCCGTGCCTGCGTTGCCGACTCTGGAAGATCGCCTTAGAATGCGCGGCTTCAGTCAAGAAGCCATCCCGGGATACGTTCCGTGGGCCCGACGCCAGGACGGAATCAAGGGGTGGGCTCCAGTTGGCCCAGCCGTGAACGAAAGGCCTTGATGCTCGATCCGAAGAGAATTCGCGAAGATGCTGATGGCGTGAAAGCCGGCGCACGGAAGAAAAGAATCCCTGTCGAGACGCTCGTGGACCGGTTCCTCGAGCTTGACGAGAAACGCCGTGCGCTGGGCTTCGAGCGCGACGAACAGAAGGCGAAGCAGAACCGCGCCGGCAAGGACATGGCTCGCCTCCAGGGTGAGGAGCGGGAAAAATTGCGCAAGGCGATGGCAGAGGTCTCCGCTCGCGCGAAGAGCCTGGAAAACGAGCTCTCCGCCATCGAAACTGAAATCCAGGTGCTCCTGCTGCGGATCCCGAACGTACCTGACCCTGAAGTGCCGGAGGGTGAGACGGACAGGGACAACGTCGAGATCCTGCGCGTCGGGGAGCCGCGGAAATTCGATTTTCAGCCAAAGGATCACATCCAACTTGGTGAGTCGTTGGATCTTGTCGACTTCCCCCGCGCCGCCAAGCTTGCCGGTTCTCGCACTTACATCCTCAAGAATGAAGGGGCTCTACTCGAGTTGGCGGTGCTGCACTATACGCTCGACGCCGTTGTGAAGAAGGGCTTCACGCCGATGATTGTTCCAACTCTCGTGCGTCGCGAGCCGCTCGTTGGCACCGCCTACTTCCCGGGCGGCGAGGAGCAAGCCTACACCTGCGAGAAAGACGAACTCTTTCTTGTCGGCACCTCCGAGGTTCCCGTCACCGCCTTCCACTCCGACGAGATTCTTGACGAGGCGGAGCTCCCGAAGCTCTACGCCGGTTACTCTACCTGCTACCGGCGCGAGGCCGGCGCCGCGGGCAAGGATACGAAGGGGCTCTATCGAATTCACCAGTTCAACAAGGTGGAGCAAGTCGTCATTTGCAGGGGGGATGAAGCCGAGTCGAGGAGAATGCACCAGTTCATCCTCTCGAACGCCGAGGCCATTCTTCAGGGCTTGCAGCTCCCGTACCGTGTCGTCAACGTCTGCGGTGGCGATCTTGGGGCTCCACAGATCCAAAAATTCGATATCGAGACCTGGATGCCTTCGCGTGGGGGCTACGGCGAGACTCACAGCGCATCGCGGTTTTACGACTATCAGGCCCGTCGGCTGAATCTCCGCTATCGTGACTCAAACGGCAAGGTGCGCTTTTGCCACACGCTCAACAATACAGCCATCGCCAGCCCCCGGATTCTCATCGCGATTCTCGAGAACTACCAGCAGGCAGATGGTAGCGTCACGATCCCGGAAGTGCTGCGTCCGTACCTGGGCGGTCGGTCGGAAATCCGAAGGAAAAAATAGTCACTGCCGGCTTCGCAATGGGTTCTCGGAGCACCTGTTTGCGGAAGACGGCCCTGGTCGCCAGGAAACACGGAGTGGGTAAGAAACATCGCGTATGAAACCTCGCCTGATCTTCAAGACCGTTCTCTTCTGTCTTGTCCCATCCGTCGCGATTCTTTATTTCGCGCCCATGTGGCCAGACTTTGCAAAGTCTCTGTGGCCTTCCATGCCGGAAGTGGCCAACGAGAAAATTCCGAAGAACCTCGGTTGGACGGGCCTCCTCCTCGCCGCTGGTTTATTCCTCATGGCCTTCGTTGGGTACTTGCTTTCTCCCGAGTATGCCGCGAAGCGCTCACGAAGAGCGATTCCGGAGCTCCTGCGCGGGCTCATCCGCTACGGTGTTCTTGCCTTTTGCGTGGCGATGATTCTTCACTTCGTCTGGGGTGAGAGCGTCACGCCGCTTTTTGGCGCTCTGGGTATCGGAGGTATCGCCCTTGGCTTCGCTCTCCAGGAGACACTGAGCAACTTTTTTGCGGGTGTTGCCTTGCTTCTTGATCAGCCCTTCGCGCACGGGGACTGGATCAAGATTGGTGACAGAGCCGAGGGTGAGGTGGAGCAGGTGACGTGGCGAGCCACGAAGATCCGGACAAGAGACAGCGACTACCAGATCTTTCCGAACAGCGTCGTTGCGAAGGAGATCATTGTCAACTTTCGACAGCCGAGCCTTGTCCACGCGATCCGCCTGAGCATCGGGACCAGTTACGATGATGCCCCTGACAAGGTCAAGCGTGTCATTCTGGAGGTCGTTGGCAACGTCTCGAAGGTGCTGAAGAAGCCGGAGCCCGTCGTCCATTTGAGGGCGTACGCGGATTTTTCGATCAACTATGAGGTCAAGTGCTACATCGAGGATTACGAGCGGCGACCGATGATCGAAGATGACGTCATGCATCGCATCTGGTACGCGTTTCGCCGCGAGAACATCAGCATACCCTTCCCGATTCAAACCGTGTACGAGTACCATGTTCCCTGCACGGCCCCTCTGGAGAAGCACAAATCGGTCGACCTGGAGAAAATCCTCTGGACCGTGCCCATCTTCGCCACGCTGGGTAAGGAGCATGTTTCCTCTCTCGCGCAGGCGTCCAGGGTGCTGGAGTATGGCCGAGGCGAGCTGGTGATCCGTCAGGGTGACCCTGGCGACACAATGTTCACGATCGTTGCGGGCTCCGTTCGTGTCTCGATCCATGCCGAGGACGGTAGTGACAAGGTCGTCGCCAGCCTGTCAGCCGGAGATGTGTTCGGAGAGATGAGCCTCCTCACGGGGGATCCCCGGACGGCGAGCGTGACGGCCGAGGACGCAGTCATTCTGGTGGCGGTCTCGAAGGGGGCGCTTCTCCCGATCCTCAGCGCCCGCCCGGAGTTTGCCGAGAAAATAGCGGAAATCATCACTCTGCGAAAGCAAGGGCTCGGTCGGGCGCAAGCGGAGTCGGCCCTTGAAGCCTCACAGGGCGTCGAGGTGAAGAGCGCTGCCCAGAGCCTTCTTGGAAGGATCCGAAGCTTTTTTCGAATTTGAGCCGGGACCTCTTGCGTCGGGTCAATGGTCCGATTGGAGTCACAGCCGGTCTCGGTTATACTCCGCGCGGCCATGATTGGGACATCTTGACCAAGGCTCCCCAACCATCGGCGCGGGAGGCGCCCCGGTGCCGGGGAGGTCGACCTCCCCGGCGAGGAGTCTGGACTGTGAGCGACTTTCTTGAAAGGAGCTGAAAGGATGCCGAAGAGACCTGTTTGCGCCCGATGTGTCGTCCGACTTTTCCTGGCGCTAACGGCCTTCTTTCCTGGAGGCTGTATCGCCGTGGTTCCCCACGAGCCCAACGTCTCACTGGTGGACGCCCGGGGCCTGGCAGAGGTCCGCGGGTTGACCTCCGAGGTCTTGACCCGGGCATCGAACCGGCCCATCACGATCGTGGACATCACCGAGAGCTACCTTCAGTACTCGTGGAACGAGTCCTATCTTGGGCCTTTCTACAACGTCATCACTGCCCACAACGAAAACCGTATCTATTTTGCCAACGTGGCCAGGGTAGAGATTTACGAGAATAACAACGTCTTCATCTGGGGACCCCGGGACCAGCGCGTGGACAAGATCTTGTTCTTGAACGCCGAGGACGCTCGTCTCTTTACTGACTGTCTCCTGTCGCTGCGGGAGGCCCGCAAGGCTCCCTCTCAAAGCCGTTAGTCGACACGTATGCTCCTTCTATCCATTGAGACTTCCAGCCGTCGGGGCAGCGTCGCCCTCTGCGACGAGACTGGATGCCTGCGGGAGGAAGTTTTCCCCGATGGCTTGATCCATGGCAGGGAGATTACCGCTCGCATTGACCATCTCCTGCGGGAGACCGGGCGAGGCGTCAAGGAACTCTCGGCCATCGCAGTAAGCATTGGCCCGGGAAGCTTCACCGGTATTCGTGTCGGAGTCACGGCCGCGAAGAGCCTGGCCTATGCACTTGAGATTCCGGTGGTCACTGAGTCCTCACTCCTGGTCTGTGCAGCGAACGTTGCAGGCAAGGGACGTGCACATTCCTGCCTTGTCGTGCTCGATGCAAGGCAGGGGGCTTTTTTTTGGGGGCTCTTCGACTTGATCGAGCCCTCGACACCCTCCCAGGGGCGATCCCCATTCAATACTCTGCAACGAAGATTCGAGGACGCCGCGGACGAGCCTTCGGCCATCCTCCGGATTCTTCGAGAGGACCACGCTGGCTCTCTCCCGGATGCCTGCGTTATTGGCGAGGGCGCAGTTGCGTTTCTCGAGAAGATTGAGACTTGCTCCTTCTACCGAGGAGACCCGGGCTGGGATCTCCCCCAAGCCCGCGTCCTTGGCGAGATCGCGCTTGAGCGTGCGGCAACGGCTTGCTTTGATTCCGAGGCTGTCCACCGACTCGAGCCCAGGTACCTGCGAGCCACCGAGGCCGAGCGGAAGCTCGCGGATCGGGGCGAGCCATGAGACGCCGCAGGCTGCGCGTGCTTCGGGCTGTCGCTGTGATCGTGTTGATCTCGGTGGGTGGTTTTCTGGTGAATCTTTACCTGGCCCTCCGACCCGAGACGCTCGAGGCCCACCTTGGCGAGGGGCTCTCGAAGGTGCTGCGAGGCCCCTTTGCCTTCTCTTCCCTTGTCCTCAGCTGGGACCGTGGCGCCGAGATCCGTAACTTGCGCGTCTATCCACCGCCGGCGGAGGGAAGCGCACCAGAGAGTCTTGAAGGCACTGAGATCCTCGAGGTGCCATCTGTGCGGTTTGTGCCCAGCTTCTCGAGCCTTGTTCGAGGCCGTTTTGAAGTCAGTCGGATTGAGATCACGTCGCCTGTCGTGCGGGTGAGGAGAGGGCGGGATGGCAGTTGGAGCTTCGAGGGTCTCCTGGCCACAGGCGCCCTGTCGGCCGGGGACGGAAGAGCTCCGGAGGACGCGGGACGCACGGACTTCCCTGGCTTTCCCAGCATCGTCGTGGAGGACGGTAGGGTTTTTTACGCGGACGAGCGTGCGACTGGACCACCTGTCGAGCAGAGTCTTGATGAAATCTATGCGCATGTCCGTCGCTCTGGTCCCGGAGTCCTCAAGCTCAAGGCGCAGTTCCGAACCTCATTTGCCCGCAAGCTTGAGGTGCAGGGGAGTGCCGAATTCGAGAAGGACGGGCCCGTGCTGCGTCTGGATGTCGCCGGATCGAAGCTTGATCTCTCGGCGCCGCTTTCCGCTCACTTGCCGACCCAGGTGGCGGGAGAAATCGAGAAACTGGGTTTGCAGGGCTACTTGGACGTCGCCGGCAGAGTCCGGTGGGACACGAAGGGCGGGCTGGTGCCAATCTTCGTGACGGTTGAGCTGCTTCGTGCCGAGCTGCGCCCTCCTTTCGTACCTTACGCTCTGCGCGGATTGCAGGGGAAGGCGACCCTCACTGAGCGCGGTATCGTCATCGAGGAGCTTGAAGGCTCTCTGGGCGGTGGCCGCGTCACGCTGACCGGCAAGGCCGAGTTCATGGGCCCCTGGCTTTCGATCCAGGAATCCTTCAAGCTCGCTGTCTGGAGTCTCGGCCTCAAGATCGATTCATTCCAGCTTGACCATCGCACTCGCGAAGCTGTCCCACCCAGGGTACGTGCAATTCTGGAGGAGTACAGGGTCGACGGGCCTGTCAGCTTGAGTTTGGCGGTGAAGGACTGCCGAGTGTTTCCGCCGCGGCCTGAAGACGTGTTGGCTTCCGTGCGCTTCGAAGGCGTGCAGTTTATTTACCAAAAATTCCCGTACGTCGTCAGTGATGTGCGGGGCGAGGTCCTCATTGAAAAAGGGCGTGTGACGATCGAGCACCCGATCGTCGGGAAGAATGGTCCGATCGTTGCCTCCGTGGCGGGTCGAGGCGCGGCACTTTCGCCCCATGGCGACATCGAGATTGTGATCAAGGCCGACAACGTCCCCCTGGATGAAAAATTTCGGGCCGCGTTGCCGAGGGAGGTCCACGCCATCTGGGACGACTTTCAGCTCGTTGGATTCGCCCGCGGGGTCATTACGATCTCCCGCGATGCTCGAGTGGGAGTCACTCCCGGCCCGGACGGAGCTCTCCCGGAGCCCCTCATGCCCCGAGTCACAGTGGACGCCGTTCCAACGAACGTTCGCATGAGTTACCGCTACTTCCCGTACGAGATCAACAACATCACCGGCAAAGTGCACTTCGATACCTTGCGGGGTCTCCTGACGTTCGAGGCGCTTACGGGCAAGCACAAGGATCAAATTCTGCAGGGCGCGGGAGCGGTCGAACTTGAGAAACCCCGTGCAAATGGGCAGAGCGGCACCATCTTCAAGGTTGAGCTCGAAAGCAACGACCTTGCCGTTGACGACGATCTCGTGAATGCCATCAGTGAGGAGAGCCGCGGTCTCATAGAGGATTTCAACTTCAAGGGCCACGTTCGAGCCGGGGTAAGCATCCATTCCACAGAGCGCTCCGAGGTGGAAGTGACTGCAGAGCTCGATGTCCTTGACGCCTCGGTGGCCTACAAGCTCTTTCCTTACCCTCTCACGCTCGTCAAGGGCCGGCTCCGGATTCTCGCCGACAGCACGCTGGTCTTTGAAGATCTATCGACGACCGATGAATCCTCGCCGCGAGTGGTGTTCAGCGGCAAGCTGACTCAAGGGGGAGGGCAGCGTACTCTCGGGTTCGACTTCGACCTCGCCAGGCTCAAGTTCGACGAGAGGCTGATCGAGGCCTTGCCCTTGCACCTTCAGAACTTTGTGACCAACATGCGGCTAGGCGGCACCTTCAAGGGTCGTCTGACGGGCTCCTACTCCTTCGACAGCGCTCACCCGGAGTGGTTCAGGATCACTTACAGTGGCAAGGACGTGAGCAGTGAAGACGCCTCCGTCGATTTTGGCCTCAATATCCATAACATGCTCGCGAAGGGGAGCTTTGTGGGTTTCAAGGATGCTGACCAGCCGCACCAGCTTGTTGGCGAAGTGAACGTCGAATCGGCCTGGTTTAACCGTCTGCACTTGACAAAAGGGGAGATCGATTTTGCTCTCGGTGCCGAGCACCCAGTGCTGGCGGTCTTGCGCACAGGCGGGCGGATTCCTGGGCGCGATTACATGCCCCCGGCCAGCATTGCCCGGACGTTGACCCCGGAGAGGATGGAGGACACGTTCCAGATGCTCGTCCACTCGGGAGACCTCTACGGAGGAATCGTGGATGGATTCATGTTTGTCGAAACCTCGGGTCAACGCAACATGGGCGCTGATTTCGTGGGAAGCGGGTTTGAGCTTGCCAGAGCAGCGGAGGATATCTTTGGCGTCCAGAGTCCCCGTACGAGAGGGACCGCAAAGGGGAAGTTGTCCTTCACGGGCCAGCAGGGAAGCTTCATGGAAATCAAGGGAACGGGCGAAGGGCTGATCGAGAAGGCAGAGCTTGTTGAGCTACCTATTTTTCTTGGAATATTGAGCTTGATCTTTGGAGATAATTCGAGCCGACACTTCTTCAACGAGGTGCGTCTCAAGTACAACATCAAGGACGGCCAGTTTGTCGCGCCCAAGGACGGAATCGACGTCCGCAGCCCAGGTTTGAAACTTGAGGGCGGCGGCAAGATGGACTTCGTTGGTAATCTCGACTTGACGCTTGAACCGAGCATCTTCGACACGAAGATTCCGATCCTCGAGCAGGTCTTGTCTCTTGTGAAAAAAGGCCTCGCTCAGGTCCGGATCACGGGTGATTTGACGAAGCCAAGGGTGGCTTTCGCAACGGCGGGCGGGATCCTCAAGATCGGCATCGACGCGGGCAAGGGGGCCGACGCGCCGCCCTTGCCCTCTGATATGCGCCGGCCTGACGCGGAGAAGGACCTGCCGCCCGGAGCGAAAAAATAGACTCGGGGCCATGGCGTTGGACTTTCCCCCGATCCTGGCGCCTCCAGGGCCGTTGTTCCGGCCGCAAGTTGATCATTGCCTTGTCGTTGCGTGGGGGCAGATTCTCAGGCCAAGAAACGTACGAAAATCGCACAGCGGGCCTGGACAGATGCGATTAAAACAACTAAAATAATAACAACACATAATCAAAAGATTGGATGCGGTTTTGCTTTCTTGCCGTTCATGCGCTCCCTGGCCAAACTCTCTCGCTCCAATACCCCGGGCCCCCATGAGCTCGACCGCATGCTGGTCTGGAACTTGCTCGCCCTGGCCCTCTTGGTCCTGCTGTTGGTCCTTTACAAGTCTTCCTGATCGGCGGATGTATTCCGTTCCCACGGCAGCCTTCCAAGCTCCATTTGCGGCACCTCATCAGCTCTCTTCTGCTCAACGAGGTCAGCGCGGCAAGGTCGCGAGTACCGTCGGACCGGGTGTCAGGCGTACGGAGGGGCCTGCGTTGACTGCAACAAGGACTTGTTCAACGCACCTCGAGCAGCCGGGCCATCTTCAGCGCGACTGACGAAACCGGCACCGACTTGCCCAGCAGGTCGAGGCGGGCCCACTTGAGATGCTCGGAAGAGGACTTGCCCTTCGAGCCCCTCAACTCGAAGCAGAAAATCTCGATCTGTATTCTGCGGAACGTGATCGAGTGGCGAACTCTTCCCAGAGGGCCAGTGAAACGCGGCGAGACCCCAAGGCACTGCCGCAGCCTCTCCAGGAGCGATACTGAAGGTTTGTTGGCTTCCGCCTCGCCTCTTGCCAGAGGAAATAGCCAGAGCCCCCGCAGGCAGGGCCCCTGCGTGACTCTCTCGATCAGGTATTCGTCCTGGTTTCGAACGACGGCAGCATGAAGGGAGACGTTCACGGTTACTGGCCTGGGCGCCGGGGTTGGATAGCGGTCGACCACGGAATGCTCTCTGGCGAGGCAGATCGCTGCGAGCGGGCACTTGCCGCACCCAGGCTGAAGCGCTGTACAGACTGTGGCTCCCAGCTCCATGAGCGCCTGGTTGAAGTCGGCTGCTCGCCCTTTCGGGATGGATTCCCTCGCGATGCCACGGAGCATCTTCGCTATCGGCCCCGTCTTTGGATTGCCACTAATTTGAAAGAGTCGGGTCAGGACCCGCTCGACATTTCCGTCCACAACGGGCTCTGGCAAGTTGTGCGCGATGCTGAGGATTGCGCCGGCGGTGTAAGGGCCGACTCCGGGCACTTCCAGCGCTTCCTCCACGGCCAGCGGAAACCTTCCACCGTGTCTTTCGAGCACGATCTTTGCGCCTTCATGAAGCGAGCGAGCCCTTCGGTAGTACCCCAGGCCTGACCAGAGCGTGAGGACTTCATCAAGGTCTGCCCCGGCGAGATCCTCGATCCGCGGAAACCGCTCAAGAAATCGGCAGTAGAAGGGGATTGCCGTCTCCACCCGAGTCTGCTGGAGCATGACCTCCGATACCCAGACGGAGTAGGGCGTTGGAGAATCTCTCCAGGGCAGGCAACGGCGATTCCTGGCATACCAGGCCAGGAGCGGCTTCCCGATCTGGCCTGTTTCCCGGGCATCGATGGTCTCTCTTTTGGCGGGCTTGTCCTTCTTTCTTCTCAAGCATGTTAGATATACTGTGCTCGTGGGCTCGGGGTCAAATCACGGGAAGGCGGCGTACGTCTCACAATTGCAATCCGAAACACAGAATCCTTACGAGCTTTTCAACTCTGCGCTGGAGGCGATCGAGAAGTCCCAGATTCCGCGGGCCGTCGCACTCCTGCGGGCCGGATTCTTCGCGAACCTCTACATTGCGCCACTCCTCCTGGGCGAGGAGTTTCATGTGCAGCGGATCTGGTACGCAGGCGCTGACGGTGAGCCGCTCGCGGCCCGTGAATACGTGGCCCGCTATGGCCGGCTGTGGCAATCGAGGCCGGATGCGGGAGTGTTCCTTCGAGAGGTATGGAACGATGCCAGCGTGCGCTCCGAGTTGCGCGGATTCATCAACCTCTCTCGTAACCTTCTGGCGGCCTGTGAGGCAGAGTTTGACGAACGGCTGAGAGAGAGGGACCTTTTCACTAACCTGGCCCGGCTGGAGCGGACGCAGTCGGAGATCTTGAGCCGACTCTCGAAAGCGAATCTTCACGTGCCGTTGCCCAGGCCTCGCCTGGGGCTTATCATGCTGGCCTCCCGGGATCCGGCTGCTTCCGAGGCTTTTTATCGTGGACTGCTCGGAGTCGACCCTGTCCGCGTGAACCAGGTCAGTGGTGGCTATGCAGAGTTTGAGTTTGATGGGATCCACTTTGCGATCCATGGCCGCCACAAGACTCGTGCGAGTGATCCTTACCTTCTCGGGCCGGCGCCGTCATGCCTCGGGTGGGGCGCTATTTTTGTGTTCCATGTCTCCGACTTCGACCGACATTACGACAATGCCGTGGCCATGAACGCGTCGATAGTGGATGCCGAGCTTGCCTCGAAGGGACGGAGGTATTTTGTCACCAAGGATCCATCGGGCTACCTCCTTGAGATCACAGAAGAGAATCCCAAGGGAATCGACGAGGGGCGATAGGAAGGTCCAAGATCCTGCGCAGTTCGTGGCCCTGTGGTCCTTAAAGAGGCGATTCCGATTTGAGCCAGGAGCCTTCTGAATTTCGCAGGTACGATCGGTCCCATGAGTGAAGACGCCTTTGGCGAGTTGGTGCGGAGGTATACCCGCCTGTGTCATCCGCCGCTTTGCCCCGAGCTCCTGATTCGCGAGTCGTGCCAACTTGTACCGATATGGGAGGATGCCGAGAGGCTCCTGGGACACACGGTCGAGCCACCTTACTGGGCCTACACCTGGGCGGGAAGCCAGGCCCTCGCACGTTATCTTCTGGATCATGCGGGGCTTGTGGCGGGCAAGCGAACGCTTGACCTGGGCTGTGGAAACGGGCTTGCGGCGCTTGCGGCCGCTCGCGCGGGTGCGTTTCAAGTGATTGCAAACGACATCGACCCCTGGGCGATCCGAATGGCGGGTCTCAACGCCGAGGCCAATGGCCTCGTGATCGAGCTTGAGACGCGGGACCGTCTCACGAGCGAGCCACCGGTGCCGCCAATCGACGTCGTCCTGGCGGGAGACCTCTTCTATGCACGAGCGATGTCGGCTCAAGTTGCGTCGTGGGTTCGCGAGGCCGCACGTCGTGGCGCCATCGTCCTGGTGGGAGATCCCGGTCGCGCGTACCTGCCCGAGGCGGGCCTCGAGCGCCTCGCTGACTACGAAGTTCAGGTGCCAGCGGAGATAGAGAGCGTCACGGTGCGACGCCCCGTCGTTTGGCTGGTGTCGGGCTAATCGCCCGAGGCGATGGCAGCAGGAAGGTCTCTGCTGCTGCATTCGCGGGAATCACTCGCAATTGTGCTGCGCGTGCTGGTTGGAAGGGCTGTTGGGGTACCCTGTGGTATCCCGCGGGTAAGCTTCGTAGTATTGAAGCATTCTGGCGCTTCAGGAGCTTGATTCAGACGAGAAGACCGTGCCGAACAGTCAGAAAAAGAACGTCCTCCAACTCTTGAGCAGATTGCCAAGGAAGACCTCGGCAAGGGCCGACATACATAGATAGAAAGCACGCAAGAGCCTCCGTAGCATGGTGACTTGATGCCAACAAACGCCGACAGCCTCCCCCGAATGTTCCTTGCGCGTCAGCGCTTTCCCCGTCCACGCGTCATCGACCTGAGCCAGGCCGTGAAAGCCGAGCTCGAGAAGCTCTTCCCGAGGGGCACGATCCAGCCGGGTGCCGAGATCGGTGTCACGGTCGGCAGTCGAGGCATCGCCGGCATTGCCGAAATGACGAAGGCGGCCGTCGAGTTCTTGAAGAGTCGTGATGCGCGGCCTTTTGTTATCCCTGCAATGGGAAGCCATGGCGGTGCGGTGGCGGAAGGGCAGCGGCACTTGATTGCGCACTACGGCGTCACGGAACAGTCGATGGGCGCGCCGATCCGGGATCAGATGCAGACGCGGAGCCTCGGGCGCACGAGCGAGGGGATCGAGGTCTTCATTGCGGAGGCGGCGTGGAATTCGGACGGCATCATTCTCATGAACCGAGTCAAGCCGCACACGGATTACAAGGGCCGGATCGAGAGCGGCCTCTCGAAGATCTGCGCGATCGGTCTCGGGAAGTATGTCGGGGCGCAGGAATACCACAGCCGCATTTTTGACCTGGGTCTTGGTGCCGCGATCGAGGGCGCTGCTCGCAAGATCGTCTCGACTGGAAAGATTCTGGGAGGGCTCGCGATCCTCGAGAACGCCTACCACGAGACAGCGAAGGTTGAGGGCGTGGCGGTTGACGGATTCTTCGAGCATGAGGCGCGTCTTCTGGAGGAGTCGAGGCAGCTCATGGGAAGCTTGCCTCTCAAGGAGATCGATGTCCTCCTTTGCGACCGTATGGGAAAGAACATCTCGGGCGCTGGGCTCGACACGAACATCATCGGTCGCGGGGTTTGCGGGTACCTTCAGGGTGTCCCATGGAAGGATTGGATGCCCTCCATTTACAGAATTATTGTCTGTGATCTCAGCGATGAAAGCGATGGCAACGCGGTCGGCATGGGGCTGGTCGATTTTGTCCCGGAGCGCTTCATCAAGAAAGTTAACTACCCGATCACCACGATCAATGCAGTGACCGCGTGCACGCCCCACAATGCCAGGTCTCCAGTGGTTGCAAGAAACGACCTGGAGGCTTTGCTCACCGCGATCAAGACCTGCCCCCGACGACCCGGCGGGCCTCTCTTGGTCCATATTCACGACACCCTCGAGCTCGAGAACGTTTGTCTCTCCGAGGCGTGCCTGCCCCTCGTCCAATCAAGGACGGGTCTCCAGGTTGTCTCGGCGCCCGAGCCCATGAGGCTCGACGCGAACGGTAATCTTGAATCAGTGTTTCACCGGCAAGAAATATGAGCCTGAAAGGGGGACGTTCCCTCCTTTCAGGCTTGCTTGCGGCTCAGGCCGATGCGCTTTCGCTCCGGATCGATCGTAAGGACCTTTACCCGGACGATGTCGCCAACGGCCACCACCTCGGCGGGATCGCGCACGAATTTCTTGTCCAGCTCCGAGACGTGGATCAGCCCGTCGGTGTGGACACCGATATCGACGAACGCACCGAACTTCGTGACGTTGGTGATGACTCCTTCAAGCGCCATCCCCGGCTTCAAATCACAGATCTCGTGCACGGTCTCACTGAAACGAGCCACCTTGAACTCCTTGCGGGGGTCGCGGCCGGGCTTCTCGAGCTCCTCGACGATGTCCTCCACGGTAGGCAGCCCAACCTTGCCGTCGACGAAATCGGAGGCCTTGAGCCGCTTGAGAGGTTCGATATGGCCGATCAGATCAGAAGTCCGCTTGCCCAAGGCGTGGGCCATTTTCTCGACGACATAGTAGCTCTCGGGGTGCACCGCCGAGTTGTCCAGTGGCTCGACCCCGCCTCGGATTCTCAAGAACCCAGCGCTCTGCTCGAAGGCCTTTGAGCCGAAACGCGGGACAGATTGAATCTCGCTCCGACTCTTGAAGGGCCCGCGCTCGTTGCGGAACTGTACGATTGCGTCCGCGAGCCTTGGTCCAATACCACAGACATAGGAGAGCAGCTGGGTGCTTGCTGTGTTGACGTCCACGCCCACTCGGTTCACACAGGACTCCACCTCCCGGTCGAGAGCCGACCGAAGTTGCGTCTGATGGACGTCATGCTGGTACTGACCCACGCCGATCGACTTGGCATCAATCTTGACCAGCTCCGACAGCGGGTCTTGCAACCGCCGTGCGATGGAGATCGCGCCTCGCACCGTCACGTCCAGATCGGGGAACTCCGCCACGGCGAGCTCGCTTGCAGAGTATATTGAAGCACCCGACTCGTTGACAGAGACCTTCGAGGTGTTGAGGCCAGCCTCCTTTAGAAACTTTCCAACGAACTCGTCGGTCTCCCGGGATGCGGTGCCGTTACCAATCGCGATGATCTCGACCCCGTGCTTCTTGATCAGGCTCGCGAGCGCTCTCGAAGCCTCGGCGGAGCGACTTTCGGGAGGCGTGGGGTAAATGGTGGTCTTCTCGAGGAACTTGCCCGTTGAGTCAACGACTGCCACCTTGCAGCCCGTGCGGAAACCCGGGTCGATTCCCATGACGGTTTTCGGACCGGCCGGCGGAGCCAGGAGGAGATCCCGCAAAGTCCTGGCGAAGACCTTGATGGCCTCTTCCTCGGCGGCCTGTTTCGCTTCCATCAGCGCCTCGGCCTCGATCGAGGGGAAAAGGAGCCTTGAGTAGCAGTCCTTGACCGTCTCAAGAAGGTCCTTTTGAAAGGAGAAGCGTGGATTCTTGAGGACCTTGCTGGCGAACCGTTCGAGAAGTGACTCCTCGTCGACCTCGATTCCGATCGAGAGTACCCCTTCTGCCTCACCACGACGCATGGCCAGGTAGCGGTGAGAGGGCATCTTCTCAAGCGGCTCCTTGAAATCGTAGTACATCTCAAACTTGCTGGGTTTCTCCTTCCAGTCCTTGCGCACCCGGGAGCTCAGAGCGCCGGCCTTTAGCTCCGTGCGCAGCCACTGGCGTACAGCAGGTTGCTCAGCCCACTCCTCGGCAAGGATGTCGCAGGCTCCCTGCAGAGCCGCATTTGCATTGGAGACTCCCTTGTCGACGTTCACGAACGGCTGGATGAGCGCCTCTCGAGAAGTGCCGCTGTCCTGCGCCTCGCTCAAGTAGGCCGCCAGAGGCCCAAGACCCCGTTCGCGTGCAATGGCCGCCCTTGTGCGGCGCTGCGGTTTGAAGGGCAGGTAGATGTCTTCGAGCTCCTGTCGGCTTTTCGTGAGGAGGATCTTACGCCGAAGAGCATCGTCGAGCTGGCCCTGCTCCTCGATGCTCCTCAGCACGGTTCCTTTTCGTTCCGCAAGCTCGGTGAAGTAGGCGAGCATGTCTGCGACAGTCCGCAGCTGGGTCTCATCAAGAGCGCCTGTTCGTTCCTTGCGGTACCTGGCGATGAACGGGATCGAGGCACCTTCCTCAAGGAGCTGAATCGCACCACGCACCTTGTTTACGGCCAGCGAGGTGGCTGCTGCGACGTCCTCGACGAGCACGGCGGGTCTTGATATCGCTAGGCCGGTTGGGGTCACTCTTCCCTTCTTTCCTTCCGATAACGCCTTAAATTCATCTTCCGCGAACACTCATCGCACGGTCGAGCCGATAGGAATAACCAGAGCATGGAAATGTTTCAACAAGAGGACTGAGTATGCATCGAAAGATCTCACCATGGATTGGACTGGCGTTCGTCGCGGCTGGCTCACTGGGTGCCGAGGAGTGGAGCATTGTCGGGCCCCGAGCCATGGGGATGGGAGGAGCCGGTGTGGCAATTGCGCGAGGCGGCCTCAGCGCCTATTGGAATCCTGCCTCGTTCGCGCCGCCCAGAGTTCCTCCAGCCACCTTCTGGGATGTAGAGATCCCCGTCTCGGGCAGCGCCTTCGCTGCAAATGACTTTCTGGGCGAGGTGGACGACATTGGAGATCTTGTCAAGGACCTGGGGTTCGACGACATCGACGCTGCGCTCGACGCCGGCACGCCTCTTGATTCAGGGCAGATCCAGAAGGCTATCAAATTGCTCGCTGAGGAGTTACCCGACCTTCAAAGGCCCGGCACTGGCCTCGTGACGCAGGCTTCCGGCGGAGTCATGGCGCGGATCGGCCAGTTCGGCTTCTCGGCTCTGGGAGTCGCGCACGCGGGAGGGCTCGCCAACGTTGATTTCACCAACCTCTCACTCGGTGACAACGGCCTGACAGGCGCCATTGGTGGTGGCAATGACCGTTCGGGTCAGTTGAGTCCCGGAGGGCAGGCCTTTGCCGACGATTTGGCGGCGGGGGGCGTGGCGACCCAGGAACAGGCCGAGGAGATCGTTTTCCAGGCCGAGCAGACCGGTGTGGATGTCGGCAACTCGACGGTGCAATCGAACATCCGGAGAATTCTCGAGGCCACGGCAGCCAATATCGGCGGTAGTCCAGGCGCCAACTTCACGAACAACTCCTCCGGGGTCAACCTTCGCGGAATCCTGCTGCAAGAGTATGCTCTTAGCTATGCGCACCCCTTCTTCGAGGTTTTCTCGGTGGGTGTTAACGTGAAAGTCTTGAACGGCTGGACGTACTACAAGCCCTTCACGCTGAGAGATATTGAGAATCCAGGAGACTTGCACGACGACTTGTTCGACGAAACCAATCGTGAGGAGTCTCTCAACTGGGGGGTGGATGTTGGCGTGCTTGTGCAGCCGGTCCCATGGGTTTCGCTAGGAGTTGTCGGGCGCAATTTGAACAACCCCCACTTTGATTTCAAGGGCCCAGGGGACTACGAGATCGAGCGACAGGTTCGGGCGGGCATTGGCGTCTCGCCCTTTCAGTCTCTGGGAGGATTCCTTGGCCTCACGTTGGCAGCCGACATTGACGTGCTTCGCAATCACTCGGAGGCCTTGCGAGGCTACAAGTCGCAGCTGGTGGGAGGTGGGGCCGAGCTGGGTCTGGGTGACGTCCTCTTCCTTCGCGCAGGCGTTTCGAAGAATCTCTCCGAGTCCGAGGAAGACCTGCTGCTTCACGCTGGCCTCGGATTTCGGCTCTGGGTGCTCAGCTTCGATCTTGCTGCAAGCCTCATTCCTGATTTCACGGAAGTTTCTGCTGGCAGTAGTTCGAATAAAGTTCCCGAGCGCGCTGGCGTGTCGTTTCAGCTTGGGATCAACCTTCCCCTGAACTGAGCGTTGATCTTTATCAGCAGGATCCGGTCAACGGGCTGCTGGACCCTGGCCCAGTAGGCCATTCTGGCCTTGGCCGGCTGCGGGTCCGCGATGCTGCGTCGCTCCGATTCGTCGTTTACTCCGAATACTTCTTCGTCCTCGCTCCTTGCCGCGCGGCCGTTCGCCTGGCCTCGGGTCGACGAAGCGCCCACTGGAATAGGCCCTCAGCGCAATTGGGCCAATATTTTCTCCAGGTAGCACCTGGAGACCATCGACCGTCGCGAGCACCTCGCCCTGTGCAACAACGCTGAGTCGGTAGCGGCCAGGCTCAACGCCCTCGATCTTGAACCAGTGGCTGCTGGAGCCGAACCGGAAGACGCGGTCGGCCCCTTTTTCGGCAGCCTCCATGTGGAGATGAACCTCAAATGCTACTGGCGCCGAGTCTCCTGTGACGAAGCCCGTCAGTGTCGAGAGCTTGGCCGTGACGAGCTCGACGTTTTCCTCCCCGAGTGACACCTCACGCACCGAGCGGGCAGTCCTGCCACCGCCTACCATGACAGTTCTCCGTACGCCGACGTTTTCCGGGACAAGCCCAGCGAAGTGAAACCGCCCGTCCTCGTTGGTGACGGTTCTGAGCAGCCCTTGCCGTGGTGGGGACCCAGTGCTCAGAGTGACCGGGACAAGGGGGATGGCGCGTCCATCCTGGTCGACAACTCGCCCTGCGATCACGCCGGTCCCGGCCTTTAGAATCAGGGTCAAATCCTCTGTGGTGTTGTCAGAGCCTGGCTCGATCAGGGTCGAGTCGCTCGAGCCCTTCTCGGCGGTGCAAGCGAAGATCGTGTAGACCTTCGGCGTGACATTGCGGATGTGGAACTCACCCCTCGAGTTCGTCTTGATCCTTTGGGGCTTTGCCTCGTCAGGGTCCAGGAGGGTCACTTCAGCCCCCGCGACACCCTCACTCGATTCATCGACGACACGGCCCGAGACGTTGGACCCTCGCGACAGCACAATGTGAAACGGTTTGGCTTCAAGCTCCGTGGGCGCCACGGGCTGTCCCCAGTCAAGGAATCCTTTCTTTTTCGCCTCCAGGCCGATGAGATCTGCGGTGTTCTCGGGCAGCCCGTGCAGCCTTGCTTTACCATCCCTGTCCGTGAAGCTCGACGCCGCCAGGGCACGAATCCCGTGGGTGGGATGCCGGACAGCCACGCGTACGTCTTCGAGTGGCGCTCCAGTGTCATCGGTGATGAGCACAGAAAAACCAGGGTCCTTGCTCAGCTCCATGCGGAGGCGGTCCGTTGCAGGCACCTTCGCAACCCGGGAGGCCGTGCGGTAGCCTTCGGCTTGAGCGACGACGGTCCATGTCCCGGGGCGGAGACCCTGAAAGCGGAAGCTGCCGTCGCCGTGAGTCACTGCCCGCGCATTTTCTGGAGCGCTCGCAAGTGCGACAAACGCCCGTACTTCCGACACAGTGATGGCCGCTCCAGAGGCGTCGAGGACGTCGCCGAGCAGTTCCTCACCCCTCTCGAGGTTGAACGTCACCTCCGTGATCGCTGACAGTGTGAGAAGGGCGGCCTTCTGCTGTGGAACATAGCCCTCGATCCGTGCCTGCAAAGAGTAGAGCGAAGGCTCTTGGCCCTTGAGTGTTACCCAGCCCGAGCTGTCCGAGTCCTTTGACTCCGACGCGAGCATCTTTTCGCTTCGAATGATGAAAACGCCGCGAGCCCTTGGGATGGGCCTGCCGCTCCCTGCGTCCATGAGGCGGCAACGCAGACCAGCCACATCCGGTGCTTCAGCTATTTCGGGCGACGTCCTTCGTGGCCCTGTTGTGACGACGTCTCTTGCCGAGGTTTGAGCCGATACTGCGTGGAAGGACTCCGGTGGTTCGGGGACGGGAAACGCCGAGGCCCGGGGTGCTTCGGGTGTGCTGTTGCGCAGGAGCGCGAAGCACAGGATGGCTCCCGAGAGGAGGACCAATGCCCCTCCCGGAAGCATCCCGCGTTGAAATTTCTTGAGGTTCATGGAGCTGCCGCGATTCCAGGACTCAGAGCCTGAGCAAGAATTGCTCAGGCTCTGAGTCTCCTTGCTGGTGGGGGAGGAAAGGCCTCCCCCACGCCGGCCGCGACACGCGGCTTCTCAGTCGACGAGCAGTGTGACAGTCCCCGAGCCCGCGTCGAGGTTGAAAGGGCCGGTGAAGGCGTCCACCTGCACGTTGGTGTCTGCGTTGAAGAAGAGCACGTTGGTCTGGGACGGAGAGATCGCCTGGGGAATGTTGTAGGAATAGTATCCGACGACATAGGGGTCGATGCTCGGGGCCATGCTGCACAGGCAATCGAGGCCTGATCCCGGAGGATTGGGATAGCCCGGAACCAGGACGCCCGAATTGGTCACTGCGTAAAGGTCGAAGCTCCTCCGATTGACTGGCATGGGTGCGAAAAAGACGTCCGTACCCACCTGATTCTCGATGGAGTAGGTCACGGTCCCGCCGGTCCCAGTGGCGTCGGGCGCGAACTGCCCGCTCACAATCTCACCCATGAGGAGGTCGTTTCCCTGTGGGTCTTTGCCCGCCGACGGCTGAACACTCTCGAAATAGAGCGAGAAACCTGGGCGGCTCTCGAAGCTGCCCGTTGAAAGCGGCCGCACAAAGAGTGTTGGTGTGGTGTCGTTGCCCAGAAAAACCGCCAAGTCGGTGACGAGGCTGTTCTCCACCGTCACGAGCACGTTCGAAGGATCGCCAGGCTGTGCGCCGGGGTCATCTGTACACGACGAGCCGACGCGGTCCGCGATTCCCTTCGAGGCCTGAACGTCGCCGATCAGGAGCGCGCCGCAGTCGCCAACAAGTCCCACGATTCCCTGACCGATGTAGAGGTCAGAGAAGCTGCCGTCGGAGTTCCGCATGCCCGAAAACACGTTGACTTCATGGATCTCGCACGTGGAGCCTGAGGTTTGCGTCTGAACTGATTTAAAGGCTGTGTAGACGGTGAAACGATCGTTGCTGCCTTCAAGAAAAGAAGCCGCGCCGGCATCGACGACGCTCGCATCCTCAATGGCAACCTGGAGTCGGCTTCCCGAGGCTGTGCCGAAACAAAAGCTGCCCGTGACGAGGTCGCCTCGTCGTGACCCCGGGATGGAAGTTGCGCGAATCTCGCCTTCTGACTCGAACTGGCCCTCGACGTCCGGAGGTAGGTTGCCTGTGTTGCGTGGCATGTTTCTCAGAAGGACCCTGACTGTTGGATCCTCGAGGTAGTCGGCAATCGACTGGAAATCGCCAGCGAATGTGCTGCTGGGGTTGGAAACAATAACCCTTCGGCGGTGGCTGTGGCGACAACCCAGTGACGCGAGCACAGCAAGGATACCAAGACAGCAAAGCACCTTTGACTGGACATTCATCTCCATCGTGCTCCGGAGTTAACCTCAGAATGGAAGAACAAATCTCGTCTCATGGCTCGATTGGACGGAGAAGTCTCCACTTGCTTCAAGTGATAGAATTCGTTAGTGTCATTTTACTGGGTGGCTGGCCGAGCCCAATGGCTTTAAAGATCGCCTGCAGGTAGATTTCTGCACTTCCGAGAGGCGCGACGAAATTCGATATGCGCGAGAACACAGCAACCGCAGCCTCTTCATCAGCGACCGAGTGCTCGTCCAGGAGAGTCGAGCCACCAACCCCCGAGGCGCTCCGGGAGATGCACTTCTTCTTGAGGTTGGCACGCGAATGGGATCTGCGCTTCGAGCGCCTCGTTCGCCTGGGTGCCGTGTCCAAGTGGTACAGCTCAGTGGGGAATGAGGGTGTCACGGTGGCTGCTGCGACTGCCATCGAGGCGGGTGACGCGTTGATCTCGCTCCACCGTGACTCTGGCGCCATCTTGCGCCACTACCTCGATGCAGGAAGACTCTTTCCTGACCTCTTTCCGGCCGTGAGCCAGAGGCGAGCGTCGCAAGTCGAGCCCCGAGGCATCCTTTATCGCCTTGCCTGCCAGATGCTCGGCAAGGCGAACGGATTCTCTGCTGGACGCGAGCGTTCCTATCACTACTCCCACTTTGACGAGGGAGCGGGGATTATCCACGTTGGGATGATCAGTCACCTCGGGGCAATGATTCCCGTCGCGGCGGGGCTTGCGCTCGCCTTCAAGCAGCGCGGCAGTGATCGAGTCGCCGTTAACTTTGTCGGTGAAGGCGGGACGTCAACGGGAGACTTCCACGAAGGTCTGAACATGGCCGCAGTGCTCAGGGTTCCTTTCATTTTGATCATCGAGAACAACGGATATGCGTTCTCGACGCCGGCCAGGGAGCAGTACGCATCCCAGACGCTCGCTGAGCGCGGTGCCGCGTATGGCATCCCGGGCGTCCGCGTCGATGGGTGCGATGTGGTGCGGGTCCACGAGGAGGTGGCTCGAGCGGTGAGTCGTGCCCGCCGGGGCGAAGGGCCGACTTTGATCGAGGCTGTCGTCGGGCGGATGCGCGGGCACTCGGAAGGGGATGATTCGATTCAACTCTTGGACGCCGCCGAGCGGCAGAGGCACGAGCGGTCAGATCCCCTGGCGCGCTTCGAACGAAGCCTTCTCGAGGTTGGCGCCGCAACGCAAAAGTACCTCGACGACATCGCAAAATGCTGCGCGGAGTTGATCGTCGAAACCGTCGACTCGGCGATGAAAGCTCCCGACCCCGTCCCAGAGACCCCACTCGGAGGCATTTATGCCGAGTGAAACCGTGGTGACCAAGGAGATCTCTTACCTGGATGCGATCACGCGGGCTCTTCGAGATGAACTTCAGGACGATCCTTCTGTCTTCGTCATGGGGCAAGACATCGCCGAGTACGGCGGCGCCTTCAAGGCGACGAGGGGCTTCCTGGCGGAGTTTGGCCCACATCGTATGGTCAACACGCCGATTTCGGAGTCGGGAACGATTGGGATGGCCGTCGGCGCCGCAATGCTGGGTCGCCGTCCAGTGGTCGAGATGCAGTTCGCAGATTTCATTTCGTGTGGTTTCAACCAAGTCGTGAACGTGGCGGCAAAGATGTTCTGGCGCACGGGTCGTCCCGTCCCGATGGTGATCCGCTGTCCAACAGGCGGAGGCGCTGGAGCCGGCGCGTTTCATTCACAGTGCGTTGAGGCGTGGTTTCTTCACACGCCGGGCCTCAAGGTTGTCGCTCCAGCGTGGCCATCCGATGCCTACGCGCTCCTTCGTGCCGCCATCAGGGACCCGAACCCCGTTCTTTTCTTCGAGCACAAGCACCTTTACCGCCGGGTGAAGCAATCTGCGGAATCGTTCGAGGCTGCTCGCAGGGAGGCAGTGATTGGTTCCGCCCGGATCGTCCGCAGTGGAGAGGATGTCACTGTCATCGCGTACGGCTGGATGACGCACACTTCTCTCGAGGCTGCTGAGGTTGTTTCACGAGATGGCATCTCCGTGGAGGTCGTGGATCTGCGCAGTCTGGCGCCCATGGACGAAGGGCTCATTCTCGAAAGCATTCGGCGGACTGGCAGGGCGGTGATCGTGCACGAGGCCTGTTTCACGGGCGGTTTTGGCGGCGAGATTGCAGCGAGAATTGGCGAAAAAGCCTTTGAGTTCCTCGACGGTCCCATCCGCCGAATTGCCTACCCAGACCATCCCGTGCCTTACCACAGGGGGTTGGAGGCAGCATCAATTCCGAGCGTCGAGCGGATCGCTGATGTGATCCGGGACCTGCGTCGCTGGTGAATGTTCCATCTGGTCCTCCCTCCGAGATCCCATGACTGCCAATCGAAAGTGCAAGCCCAATCGCCTTGCTGATGAGACTAGCCCCTACCTCCAGCAACACGCATTGAACCCGGTGGACTGGTACTCCTGGGGAGATGAGGCGCTCAAGAAGGCGAGAGACCTCGACCGACCAATTTTTTTGTCGGTGGGCTACTCCGCCTGCCACTGGTGTCACGTCATGGAACGGGAATCATTTGAGAACCATTCGATCGCGAGCCTCCTCAACCAGTACTTCGTGAGCATCAAGGTGGATCGTGAGGAAAGGCCCGACATTGACGCGATCTACATGAGCGCGGTTCAGATGCTCACTGGCTCGGGAGGGTGGCCGCTGAGCGTGTTCCTCACGCCGGATCTCAAGCCTTTTTGGGGCGGTACCTACTTTCCGCCGGAGAATCGGCACGGGCGCCCCGGTTTCGGTCACATCCTTGCTCAACTCGCCGAAGTTTATCGCACCGGGCGCGAACGCGTTGAGGAGACGGCTCGTCAAGTCATGGAGCACTTGGCTGAGTCGCCGTCAATACCCCCGGGAAGCGAGCTTCCCTCTGCCGAGGTCTTCGAGGCAGGAGCCGAGTATGCCAGGAGGTCCTTCGATCGGACGTACGGAGGTTTTGGGCAGGCGCCGAAATTCCCGCGCTCGGTCGAAATCTCGACACTTCTTCGGCATTACCTGCGCTCGGGCGATTCTCACGTGCTGGAGATGTGCGAGCGGACGCTAGAAGGCATGGCCCTTGGCGGCATGTACGACCAGATTGGCGGCGGTTTCCATCGCTACTCTACCGACGAGCGTTGGTTGGTGCCGCACTTCGAGAAGATGCTCTACGACAATGCACTCCTGGCCCGCACCTACCTTGAAGCCTTTCAAGTGACGGGCAAGGAATTCTACGCCCGGATTGCGCGAGAGATTCTTGATTACGTACTTCGCGAGATGACAAGTCCTGAAGGGGGCTTCTATTCGGCTACTGATGCTGACAGCGAGGGTGAGGAGGGAAAGTTCTTTGTCTGGACTACGGCGGAGGTGGAGGCCTTGCTCGGCAAGGATGACGCCAGGCTTGTCTGCGAATACTTCAACATCTTGCGGGAGGGCAACTTCGAGAATGGAATGAGCATTCCCAACGTGCCCCGTTCGCTCGAAACGGTGGCCAGGCTTCTGCGGGTAGATGCGCTGGTGCTTGCCGGGGCGGTGAGTCGTGGCAGAGAAGCGCTCTACTCGGCTCGAGCGCTTCGAGTCAAGCCCTTCCGCGACGAGAAGATACTGGCGGCGTGGAACGGCCTCATGATTTCGGCCTTTGCCCGGGGCTTTCAGGTGCTTGAGGACCGTCGCTACCTGGATGCGGCTGAAAGTTCGGCGGCCTTCCTTGTGGCAAATCTTTGCCCCGCGGGGCGCCTTCATCGCACGCACAAGGATGGCCGCACACAGTTTCCTGGCTACCTGGATGACTACGCCTACGCGGCCGAGGCTTTCCTTGACCTGTTTGAGGCGACCTTTGCGCTTACCCATCTCGCTCGAGCGAAGGAACTCACCGATACGCTGCTCCAGAACTTCTGGGACGGTGTCGGCGGCGGATTCTTCTACACGGCGCCTTATCACGAGTCGCTCATTACGCGTCGAAAGGACAACCTCGACAACGCCACTCCCTCGGGAAACGGCGTCGCTGCTCTCAACCTCTTGCGCCTCGAACGCCTCACGGGCCTCGCGGTCTACCGAGAAAGGGTGCTGGAATTGTTGCGGGGTGTACGGGGTTACCTGGAGCGGGCGCCCATGGCAATGAACTACACGGTGCTCGCCCTCGACTTTTTCCTTCATCCGCCCGTGGAGATCTGCGTTGTGGGCGACTTGCGCAGGGCCGAGACGCGGGATCTACTCCGTGTGGTACATCGGCGGTTCCTTCCGAGCAAGGTGATCGCAGGGTGCTCCCCTGAACGCGTGGGGGAGACCTCGAAGATGGTCCCCCTCCTTGGCGGGAAGACGCCGGTTGATGACAAATCGACCGTCTACGTCTGCCGAGATTTCGCCTGTCAAGCGCCGGTGACGGAGTGCGACCCGTTGAGTGCCATCCTTGTCCAGAACGCTTGATTTCGCGGCTCCTGCTGCGTTATCGCCATCTTCCGAAAAGGATGCTACTCTTCGCCATGAAAGCTGATTGTTATTCCGAGAGGTCTGAGCGTTTGCTGCGGAAACTGTCCTGGCTGAGTGCTGTCATGGCCGAGTTGGACGACTGGGTTGAGTCCCGACCGTCGAGCGTGAAGCTCTTCGTGCCGTCGCCCCGCAAGGTGGGGCTTGTCACACGCGAAAACCTTGATCAGCATCTCGCGCGTGAGAAGTCGGACTAATGGGGCGCGGGCCCGGGGATCGCTGCCGCGTGTTACAATTTCAAACGTATGGTGAGGCTGGTCTGGAAGACTCAGGGCGGCTCCGACAGAACCTTCACGATTGCCAAGATGGCGGTGCTGGGTCGCGAGCCAAACCTCGAATGCATACTCGACGTGAAGAGTGTGTCGCGGAAGCACGCAAGAATTGAGTTGCGGGGAGACGAGTTCTTCATAGCCGACCTCGGCAGTACGAACGGTACCTGGGTCAACGGCGTTCGCATTCAACGAGAGACTCGACTCGACCTGGGTGATCGCGTCCAGCTGGGGGACGAGGTGCTTGAGTTTGAGGCAGTTCCCCCGACAACGTCTCTCACGGGCAATCTGACCCTGGGATCTCTCGAGACGGCACCGTTCGAAAGCCACGTGCGTTTGTCTCCGGGCGTGGGCAAGCCCTGCGCTGACGGCGCTTCCCAACATCATGAGCAGATTCCACGGCGTCACGGAAGGTTTTACCTGCTGAGGCGCCTCGGACAGGGCGGCATGGGCACGGTCTACCGCGCGATCGACCTGGACTCGAACCGTGAAGTGGCCGTCAAGTTCATCCGGTCCACTACGGATCGCAAGGAGGCCTTCATGGACTTTTTCCACAATCGCGAAGCCGTTCTTGCCCGTGAGGTCGATCACCCCAACGTGATTCGTGTCTTCGAGCACGGGGTTGACGGCGACCGCCACTTCATCAGCATGGAGTACGTCGAAGGCCGTAGTCTTTTCCACATCATGAAGGAGCGGAAGCTCCAGCCGCTGGAGGTGCTCGAGATCTTGAAGCAGGTCGCCTGCGGGCTTGTGGCTGCACACCGCCAGGGGGTTGTGCACAGTGACATCAAGCCTGCCAATGTGCTGTTGGTGGGGGGCAGGTGTCTGCCCCGGGAGTCTGCTGGCCCCGAAGCCGCCACCGATTTGGGTTTCGACCCCGCGCAAGGAATCCTGGAGTTCGATTTTCCATCGGTAGCGTCCTCGGCTGATTCGAGCCACAGCTCCCGGTATGATGCCGGACTTGTCGAGGAGATTCGGCGTCGCGCGGGAGAGCCAGTCCGCGAGGCAGCGCTTGATCCACCCTACTTTCCAAGACAGTCAGAGTGGAACTTTCTGTCCCATTACTTTGACCGCATCAGCGAAGGGCGTGGTTACTTTCTTCTTGTGGAGGGCGAAGCTGGCACAGGCAAGAATCGCCTCGTGAGCGAGTTCCTCCGGACAAAAGAGGCTCAAGGAGTCCATTGCGAGTCTGGTGCCAGTGGCAAGCCCACACGTCTCCTGGAATTCGATTGCTCTCGAATCGAGGGGCTTCCGCATCTTCATGAGCAAATCATGGGTGCAAAGCCAGCCAGTAATCTGTCCCTTCGCCAGATTGCTGAGCAAATTCAGCAATGGTTTTCTTCGACGACCGGACCTGTCGTCTTGCGCCTCTTGAGCCTAGGGGCCGCCATCCCAGTCGCCTGTGATCTGCTTACTCAGTTGGCTCCCTTACTCCAGACGAAAAGGCTGCTCCTTGTCGGCACCATGGTGCTGGGCGAGATTCGCACCAACGGCAGCTTGAAACAGTTCCTCGAACGGGTCACGCCGGCCACGAAAGAGCTCTACCTGCGACCACTCACGGGGTATCAGATCCAGCGATACTTGCAGCTCATCTTCAGGGACTCACTGACTGGATTGGACCTGGCTTCGCACCTGTACCGGCTAAGTCGAGGCAACTTCGCGAAGTTGCTTGAGATCATCCGGGGCTTTCTTGAGCGTGGGGTACTTTCTCTTGATCGAGTTTCGGGCCGGATCACCTACCGTCCGCGCCAGCAGGAGTTTGAACTCGCGGAAGGCAAGAGTCTCCACGAGAAGTACAGGTCGTGCGGAAAGATGGAGCGGCACGTATTGGAGATGGCGGCATTCGTTGGACCGCATTTCATCTTTGACACCCTCCTCCGACTGCATGACATCAATGAGACCTCTCTTTTTTTTATAGTGCGGAGTCTCCTTGCCGAGGGGTTTATTACCGAGGAGGGTCGGACCTGGTACGGGTTCACCAATGTCGCCTTTCAGCACTATGCAGCCGACAGAATTCCAGAACAGGAGCGTCCGCATTTGCATCGGAGACTGTCCCGATTGCTTCAGACCGTCCCCGTTCTGGAGTCGCCGGAGCTTCAGCAATTGCGAGCTCGCCACCTCGCTGGCTGCCATGAGTACTCGAAGGCTGTTGAGGCGCTGCTAGAAGGAGCCCACCTCGCACGTTGTGAGTATCAGGCCGACTTGGCTTGCGAGATGATGCAAGAAATTGTGAGGATCTATCGCCTACTTGCGCGGCGTGAGGACGTCCGAAAAGAGGTCCGGGAGATTCTCAGGGAGTGGTTTCGGAAGGATGGCAACTGGTATGCAATTCTTGGTGGAATGTCGAGTGAGGTGCCGGTGGCTTCGGTAAAGATCGCGGACTTTGGAATCTCGTTTCGGATGAAGGATGATGCCCGTGGCTATCAGCTCGAAAAGTTGCCTGTACTGGGGACGCCTCGCTACATGGCACCGGAACGTGGCAAAGATGAATACGGAGGTTTCAAGTCCGACGTCTTCAGCCTGGGAATCATGGCCTTTGAAATGGCGACCGGAGCTCCTCCATTTCCGGAGTTGAGGGGGCGAGACACGATCCAGGCCAACCGAGAGATCAAGATCACTCTTCCCCGGGAGGTCCTGAACCGGTATCCGATTGGAATGGAAGCGTTGTTTCTTGGCATGGTTGAAAAAGATCCGCGCAAACGATGGGATGCAAAACGCGTCGTTCGAGAGCTTGTAAAGCTCCAGTACGAATTGGACCATGGCCGCGGCGGCCGCAATTGACTCCCCTCCATCGTAGTGTCCTCCTCGCGGGGGAGAGCATCGATCAAGATGTCCCAATCATGACCGCGAGGAGCATATCAACGTCTCGTCCTGGCCCCGGAGCGAATCTTGATACAGGTTATTAGACAATCCGCTTACGCAATTCGGCGAGGTACTGAAGTGCCTCCAGGGGAGTCATTCGGTCCAAATCGAGTTTCTTGAGCTCTTTGAGTAGCCGGGCATTAAGGTCCTGGAACAGGTCCAGCTGGCAAAGGCCGGCATCTTCCAGGTTTTCCGGTCGATGACCATCCTGCGTCGTGCGGGTTCGAACCGGTGCGGCCCGGTGACGAGCAGCCATTGCGGGCTTGTCATGCATGTCCATGGCCTGCGACTCCAGGTTGCAGAGGATCTCCTTGGCTCGGTCGAGCACCTCACGGGGAATGCCCGCAAGCCGGGCAACGTGGATCCCGTAGCTCTTGTCTGTGGCGCCGTTCACGATCTTCTTGAGGAAGATGATCTCGTCGTTCCACTCCTTGACGGCGAAGTTGAAGTTACGGACAGTCGCGTAATTCTGTGCCAGGGAGGTCAGCTCGTGGTAGTGGGTCGCGAAGAGAGTTCTGGCCCCGATCCTGTCAGCAATATGCTCTGTGATCGACCAGGCGAGGCTCACCCCGTCGTAGGTGCTCGTGCCTCGACCGACCTCGTCGAGGATGATCAAGCTCTTCTCGGTTGCATTATTCAGAATGTTTGCTGTTTCGTTCATCTCGACCATGAAGGTCGACTGCCCGCGAGTAAGGTCGTCTGCCGCCCCAACACGGGTGAAAAGCCGGTCCACAACGCCCATTTCGGCACGATTGGCAGGGACAAAGCTGCCGATGTGAGCCATCAGTGTCAGGATGGCCACCTGCCGTATATAGGTGGACTTTCCGGCCATGTTGGGACCCGTGATGATCATGACGTGTCTGTCATCATCGAGATCCACATCGTTGGATACAAAACCTTCCTTCCCAATAACGTTTTCGACCACGGGATGCCGTCCGCCTTGTATGAAGAGCCGATGCGAATCGTCGACTCTTGGTCGGGTGTAGCCTCGCTGCACTGCCAGGGCCGCGAAGGCGGTCAGTACGTCCACTTCTGCGATGGCCTGCGCAGCCGATTGGTAGAGGGGGATGTGAGCAGCAGCCATGTCTCTTAGCCGGCAGAAAAGTTCGAACTCGAGAGCCATGACGCGGTCTCTGGCACTCAAGACTTTCGCTTCGTAGTCCTTCAAGTCCGGAGTGATGTATCGTTCGCAGTTCTTTAACGTTTGCTTGCGATGATAGTTTTCGGGAATCTTGTCCCGGTGTGAGTTGGTGATTTCGATGTAGTAACCAAAAACTTGGTGAAAGCCGATCTTGAGCGATGAGATTCCGGTCCGTTGGATTTCCTCTTCCTGGAATCGGGCGATCCAGCGCGTGCCCTGCGATCCAATCTCTCTCAGCTCATCAACCGCTGGATCGTAGCCATCTCGCAGGATTCCTCCCTCCGATACCGCCAGCGGGGGAGCATCCACGATGGCCTTTGCTAACTCTTCCTTCACTCCTGCTGGCACGACCAGCCGCTCCACGGCCCGATGCAACAGCTCCGATTTGCACTCCTCAAGAAGTCCTCGGATCTTCGGAATGAGATCCAGGGTTGTTCGAAGGGCAATGAGGTCGCGTGCGTTTGCACTCCTGTAGCTTATGCGAGTTGCAATCCGTTCAATGTCGTGCACTTGGTGAAGCGTGTCGGCCAGGGAGGAAAGCAAATTCGGGTTCGTGTGCAGTTCCGCTACCGCGTCCAGACGCTCGTTGACCGCATCGACTGCAGATAGAGGGGAGAGGATCCAACTTCTCAAGAGGCGCCCGCCGAGCGCGGTCAAGGTGGTATCCAGGGAGTCAAGAAGAGTGCCGGGCCCTTCCTCGCCACGCTGTGTTCTGATCAACTCTAGCGCATGCCGGGTTGCCCGATCAATCGGGATGTGTCTGCTTGCCTGGTAGGCTCCTACCTTTGTGATGTGGGAGAGCGCATTCATTTGCGTCTCACGCACGTAGCTAATCAAAGCGCCACCGGCTTGTGCCGCCGCATGAAGGTGCTCGCAGCCAAAGCCCTCGAGCGTGCGTGTTCGGAAGTGCTCGATGAGGTTTCGGTAGGCCGTTTCCTTCTCAAAATAGGGGGCGGGGTACAAAGTCCTCACCGTCTGGCGCAGGCAATCCTCGAGCTCGGTGTGCTTGTCGAGTGAGAAGGACAGGCCGTCCGGCAGGAGGCACTCTGCGGGCTCGAGCCTGGATAGCTGTGCGCTGATGGCGTTTGCATCGCTCGACTCCCAGATGAGGAATTGTCCAGTCGAAACGTCGAGCCAGGCAAATCCGTAGAGACCGTGATCCACGGAGAGTGCGCAAATATAGTTGTTCGTCTTCTCGCCGACGAGTCGCTCGTCCGTGATGGTTCCAGGAGAGATGATTCGGACAACCGCTCGCTCCACGAGACCCTTCGGCTCCCGTGCATCGCCCACCTGCTCGCAAATGGCCACTCGCTTACCGGCCTTGAGCAGTCTCGGGAGGTAAGAGTCCACGGCACGCACTGGAACTCCCGCCATGGGGATCGCGTCCTTCTCCTTGGAGCGTGAAGTGAGCGCTATGCCGAGGATTTCGGAGGCGACTCGGGCATCGTCGAAGAACATCTCGTAGAAGTCGCCCATGCGGAAGAAGACGATTTCCTTTGAGTACTTCTCCTTCACGGCGAAGTATTGGCGCATCATGGGCGTGTCGCGGGCAGTCTCTTCCTTCTCACAGGCCATTCCTCTGCGGATTGTAGGAAGACGTGTGGACGAACGCAAGTCGCGGGCTTTTCGGCGGCGGCTGTGACATGCCGCGGTGAAGCTACTTCTTGCCGGCCTCGTCCTTGGGAGCGTCAAAGATCGAGTCCCAAGTCGAGTCCAGCTCCGCCAGAAATGAGCCCTTTCCGGAGCCGAAAGTCAACGTAGGTGACTCTTCCTGAGAGTCCTTGTCCTCGGGATCTTCATTCTCGAGATCATTCTCCGTCTCGATGTCAGGTTCTTCTTGCGCCGTGGGTTGTGCCCTGGACGTGACGTCTTGAGGGCACAGGCGGGTCAGCTCTTTCGTGATTTCGGAGAAATACCCAACGTAGAGAGCGAGACTCAGCTGGGTTCGCTTTGCGATGAGGGCAAGCACGGTCTCCTCCGGCACTTCAGCAACAGCTGCAAGCAGGATGTCGCCAATCCTGTCGAAGGGAAGAATCTTCTGCTGGTGGAGCAACTCTCGGGGGAGGAGTTGCGCAAGCGTTTCGTCGATCTCGTAGTTATTCAGACAGATAAACGGCAGCTGATACTGAACGCAGATCGTCTTGGCGATATCAGCTTCGTTCACCACCCCCATGTCCAGCAGGATGGAACCGAGCGGCTCCCTGGACCGCTTTTGGATCGCAAGGGCATCTTCAATCTGCTCCTGGGAGACGATCCCGTCGTTAACGAGGATTTCTCCGATTCTTCGGCGGGAGGTTCGGTTCTGTGGGCTCATTAAGTAGTCTTACGCTCGCTCATGGATCCGGAGATCGTGGTTTGAGCAGGCAATACTGACACAGGAAAGTAGCACTGTGCCGTGAATGCGTCAAACTCGCATGGTTAGCGGACCTGTGGTCTTTGCTTGTATTTGCCTCGCGGGGGACGTAAGTCTTCCCCCGCTCCGAGGCGCCTGGCGGCGCCCCCTCCGGTCACACGTTGCGCGTGCGCCTCCAGGCCAGGCTCCCTCCGAGCCGTTTGCGGCTGCGCAAGCTCGCCGCAAGACCCTCGGCGGCGATCGCTTAGCGCCCTTCGTCACGTGCTACGTACGTGCTCCGGGCCAGGCCTCGGCGGCGACCGCTTAGCGGTTCCCGCCGCCTCCGGCCGTTCCGACTCCCTCATCGGTCGTCCTCACCCCGCCGGCCTCGGGTGTCAGGGTTCCCACCCTGGTCGCCCTGCCCCCCTCCTCGGCCCTTGATCAGTGCCGGGCGCCTCCGGCGCCGAGGGTGGGTGAGCCCTCGGTCAAGCTGTCCCAATCATGGTCACGCGGAGTCCATTTGACTCGAGCGCAAGCCCATCCTATTCTTTGACGATGGCAAGCAAAGGAGACGATGTTGTCGAGATGAAGGCCCGCATTGCCTTGCACAAGGGGCCGCCAACAAGCCCGGGGCAGGTCATCCTGGATCGAGAGATCCCGAGTGACTCTGCGTTGGTGGCGCCGCTCGTTGTGAGAGCAATGGATTTTCTGCGAAGTGAAGGGGTTATCCGGCCAGGAGAGGACTCCAAGATCGCGCTCTGCCTTGAGGAAGCTCTTCAAAATGCGGTGCTTCACGGCAACAAGAAGGATTTCAAGAAAAAGGTTCGTTTCCAGATCTTTCTGAGCGACGCGGAGTGGAGCGTGGTTGTTTCGGATGAGGGGCAGGGATTTGACCCGGAACAAGTGAGAAATCCTCTCAAGTCCGAAGGGATTTGGCGCGAATCGGGACGTGGGCTTTACCTGATGTCGCACTACATGGATCGGGTCGAGCACTACAACGGCGGGAGTACCCTGGTTCTCGCAAGAACAATCTGAAGATCTCAAGAAGGGTTTTAACAGGATCGCGGGAGTTTAAGGATGGAACCAACCAAAGACGGAATTCTCTTGTCGCAGGTGATCGATGGCATTGCAGTTATCGGTTTTGCCCGCGGACGCATCCGGGATGAGCGCGAGATCCTCAAGACTCTGGAAAGCCTTGGTCGATACATTGAGTCCAAGACTGGGCTCGAGCTTGTCCTTGACCTTGGCAACGTTGAATACCTCTCGAGTGCAGGCTTGGGCCACCTCGTGGGGCTCTTGAAGAAATCGAAGAGCAAGGGGAGCACCCTCAAACTGTGCAGCTTACGCGAGCCGATTCAGGAGCTGTTCGATGTGATGAAGCTAACCCAGATCTTCGAAATTCACGCCAGCGTCAAGGAGGCGACGGATAGCTTCCAGCCCGTTGGTCCCAACAAGAAGAATTGCTAAGCCTGAGCTTTTATCAGGCAAAGGGAAACTGGAAGAGGACGCTGATTGCACGGGAAGCTCAATTCCGCCCAGTTTTTTTGGGGCCTGGTGGGGTTTGCAATTCCGCCGGTGACGCTTCAGGCGCCGCCGAATTTGCACTGGTGGGGGGGCGCAGCTTCTGGAGGACCACGCGGGCTAGTTCTTCACCCAGGACCGCGGTGACATCAGCCAACGAAGCCTGACGCAATGCCTTGAGGGTTCCAAACCTGTCGAGGAGTGCAAGGCGTCGCTTCTTGCCAATTCCAGGAATTTCCTCAAGTCCGGTCCGAAGCGTCGTTTTCTTGCGCAAGTCTCTATGATAAGAAATCGCGAAACGGTGAGCCTCGTCCCGAATTCGCTGAAGATACAGCGATTCCGGCGCTTCTTGAGGCAAGGGCAGGGCATCCTTTCTCCCTGGAACAAAGATGCGCTCAGTGGTGCCCTTGCTCCGCCTCTCCTTCGCGATTCCGGCGACGGGCAATCTTTCCGAAAGCCCTAGCTCCTCCAGGAGCTCGACCGCGATACCGAGTTGTCCCTTGCCGCCATCGACAAGTACGAGGTCGGGCAGATCGTTCGCTTCGATACCCCTTCGCAGCCGACGGCTCAGGACTTCCCGCAAGCAGCGGAAATCGTCGGCTCCAACAACCGTCTGAATGCGGTACTTTCTGTAACGGTCCTTGACAGGGCGACCGTCTTCAAAGCTGACCTGGGCGCCGACAGCGAGGGAGCCCTGGAAGTTCGAAATATCGAAGCACTCGATTCTCCTCGGTGGGCGGGCCATCTCCAATTTTGATTGCAAGGAAGCAAGAAGCCCCTCGATTTGTTCCTCCCGAGTTCGTTCGACGCTGAAGGAGCTGAGAGCGTTTTTTCTTGCGAGATTCAGGAGCTGCGCCTTATTGCCGCGCTCGGGTACATGGATCTTGACCCGCACTCCTCTCTTCTCACGAAGCCACTCGGCGAGCAGGGTACGCTCCGGAAAGTCGATGTCGCAGAGAATCTCCTGGGGGATGTACCTTTCCACGAGGTAGTACTGGGCCATGAAGCTTGCGATGATCTCCTCCCCCTCGAGGGAAGTCTTGAAGGTATGTGAAACGGAGCCCACGATTCGTCCATCTCGGACCAGGACCTCCTGGATGACCACGACGTCTCCTTCTCGCGCGCTGGCGAAGACGTCGATATCTCCGAGGCCCCAATCCTCGGCCTTCTGGGATTCGAAGACCCTTTGGATCGCGCGAATTTGATCCCGAAACTTTGTTGCACGCTCGTACTGCCGCAGCTGTGCAGCGCCATTCATCTTCTCATTGAGGATTTTGAGAAGCTCCTTGTTTCTACCCTTCAGGAAGAGCACGACCTCGTTCACATCTTCCTGGTACCGTTCTCTCGTTACGAGGCCTATACAGGGTGCCGTGCAGCGGCCGATCTCATGTTCGATGCAAGCTCGTGTGCGACCCTTGAAAAAGGCGTTCGAACACGTGCGCAGCGGGAAGACGGTCTTGATCACACGAAGCATCTCACGCACCGAGCTTGCCGAAGCATAGGGGCCGAAATATAGGTTCCCGTCGCGTTTATATCGCCGCACCACCAGAACTCGGGGCCATTCCTCTGCCGTCGTGACTTTGATGCTGACGTAAGTCTTGTCATCCTTGAGCCGGATGTTGTAGACGGGGCGGTGCTTCTTGATCAGGTTATTCTCGAGGATCAACGCCTCAGCCTCGGACTCGGTGACGATGCAGTCCACGTCATGAATTCGTGGGACCAAGAATCGGTGGAAGATTCGCGAGTCGGACGAAGAGCCAAAGTAGGACTTCACGCGAGATCGAAGGCTGACCGCCTTGCCGATGTAAATGATCCGACTCGAGGAGTCCTTCATGATGTAGACGCCAGGGGAGATCGGGAACCGGTCAACTTTTTCGAGAATCTCAGGGGGCGTGGCTGGTGCCGGGGCCATGTCGGGCGGTTTTCTCGTACTCAAGGTAGAAGATCTGTACGCCGGCCTTCAGGAACTTGGTCTCGTACAGTGTGCGAGTCGGCTCACGGGGTATTGAAGCGAAAACTCCCGGGCCAGAGAGATTGGTGAGCCCTGGCGTCTGGTCCAGAACTTCGAGCATCTGCTGCGCATATTCGGCGAAGTCAGTCCTCAAGGAGATCCCTCCTCCGGAACTCAAGAACGCCGCGAGAAGTAAGCTGTTTTCTCGATTCACGAACCGTTTTTTTTGGTGTCTACGTTTGGGCCAGGGATCCGGATGGTTGATGTGAAAGTGCGCGATGCTCTGACATGAGAAGAGCTTTGGGATCCACTGAACAGCTTCGACGCGAAGCATTCGAATGTTGCTTACGCCGCGGTGGTTGACCTTCTTGAGGAACTTGGCCACGCGTTTGGCCGAGTACTCTATGCCGACGAAGTTGATGCCCGGGTTGCGTTCAGCGATATCGATGAGAAATGTCGACGTGCCAACTCCGATCTCGACTTGAAGTGGCCGAGAGACCTCGAAGACCTCCGTCCAGAGAACCGAGCCCTTGTCGTCTCGGGGCAAGTGTTCGGGCAGGATCTCGAAGGACGGCGGTAGCTCAGGCACCTGAGTCGGTGGACTGTCCACGTCGAGCCCTATGCGCCTGGACGAATCACGCCAGCGCATTTAGTACAGGTTCTTTTCACGTTCTGGAAGGCCCGAGCAGGCCTCCTTGTCGACGCCCGGCATGTTCAGGATCGCATAGTAGACCTCCTCGATCACTTCGTGGGGTGTCGATGTGCCTGCTGTGATCCCAACGTGCTCGTGGCCGTGAAACATTTCTGGCGTTAGTTGGCTGGCTCGTTCCACGTGAAAGGCTTTCACCCCGAGCTCGTCGCAGACAAGTTTGAGCTTTTTCGTGTTGGAGGAGTTGTAGCCGCCGATGACGACCATGAGGTCGACTTCGCGCGCTAGCTCGCGCACGGCGACCTGACGATCCTTGGTCGGCTTGCAGACTGTGTCCCGGAACTCAACTTGAGACGCAGGATAGGTGGACCGAATCAGATCTACCAGCCGCGATACGAAGTCGATCTGTTGGGTTGTCTGGCAGACGATACCGATTTTTGGGCGACCCTTGAGCTTGTGGATCTCGCTCTCGTCGCGAATGACAGTGTAATCCTTGAGATCTCCGACAATTCCCTTTACCTCAACGTGCTCTGCCTGGCCAATGACGACAGGGTGGAATCCACCCCGAACGAGTTCAGCAACGGCCTTGTGGACACGGAGTACCAGTGGGCAACTCGCATCGATAACCCGGAATCCCTTGTCCTCGGCTCGGTGCCGGAGGCTTTCAGGTGCTCCGTGGGCGGTGATCATGACGTTTCGAGTCCTGATATCCTGCGAATCTATTTGGTCAACAATTTGAACGCCGTTCTGACGGAGCCGCTCCACTGTCTGCGGGTTGTGCACAAGCTGCCCAATCACGGTCAGCTCACCGCGATACGCTTCATCCAGCGCCAAGTCGATCGCGTCTTGCACGCCAAAGCACGTGCCCAGAGCCTTGGCAACGGTCACTCTCATGAATGGGGCTCCTTTGTTCTCAAGGTTGCTGAGTGTAGCGAGGGTGTCCATCTCCGTCAAATGGCAACATCGGCCGCGGGGAGCAGTGGCTTCAGGCGGGCAATGGACTCGAGGATTTCCGCGGTGACGTTTTCCAGCTCTTCTCGGCGAGGTTTCCCCCTGGCGCAGGTGAAAGTGAGGGGAACGCCACAGTGAATCCAGGTCCGAGAAGGAGTGAGTAGCGACAGTGCCACGGAGTTGAGATTTCGCGATCCAAAAATATAAAATGGAATAATTGGGGCTCCTGTTCTGAGGGCGAGCAAGGCGACGCCTGCTTTCCACTGCAAGAAATCGGTTGTGTCTCGAATTCCTCCCTGTGGGAAAATGCCAATGACCTCTCCATGGTGTAAAGCCTTGAGCGCTGCCTTCGTGGAGCTTAGATCGTTTCCATCGCGGTTGACGGGAATGCAGCCAAGTGAGCGGAATAACCATCGAAGTCCTGGCGTCTCGTAGTATTCACGGGCCATCAGGAATCGAACCCGTCGTTGCGTGAGAATCGAGATGAGCACCGGGTCAACGCCGCTGCGGTGGTTTGCCACCATGATTGCAGGGCCTTTCCGCGGGACGATGTCCTCCGCAGGAAAAACCTTTAACTGGTGAAAGACTCGGACGTAGGCAAGGCAAAGAGGTCGGAGGATGCAGGCAAGAAGTTGGTCCTCGGGACCGCGCAAACAAATCGACAGGACACCATAGGTGATGCCGAGGATTGCCAGGAGCAACAGGACGGAGAAATGGTGTGAATCAGGAGGCTGCAGCATTGTGCGAATCCCGGTAACAAACCCTCAAGAACTTGGACCCCCCCGACGAAAAAGCAGCACGACCGACTGGCCATGGACTTTTCTCGAGTCCGCCTTCAAGGGGCAATCGCCTCGAAATTTCGAAGGGTACCGTAAAAGAACCACGCCATCTGTCGCCACGCTGGGGCTCAGGAGGATCTGTTGTACGCGATTGAACACGGTGCCGGCACCCTCCAGGGAGTCGAACATCTTGAAGGGAGGGTCAAGGAATACCACTCCGAACGTGCCTTCCCCATTGCCGGAGAGCTGTGGAACTCGGAGAGCATCTCCCTGGATGATCTCACTGCGTGGTCCAAAGGAAAGGCTTTCGATGTTGCGTCGCAGAATTGCAAGGCTGGAGGCGCTCAGGTCGACGAAGACGGCTCTTCGTGCTCCGCGGCTCAAAGCCTCGAGCCCAAAGGAGCCGATCCCGCTGAAAAGATCCAGCACGTACCGGTCCACAAGAACACTGTCCAGCGACGAGAAAATCGACTCCCGGATCTGATCCAGGAGCGGACGGATCGAATCGTCCTTGGGGGTATGCAGCCGCCTCCCTCTTGCTTCGCCTGCGATGATTCGCATTTGCGCCATGCTACCCCATCACGCGTTGCCGTACCTATCAGCCTGTTGAACAAGTCCGCGCGGCAGCGCCAGGCCCAAATGCAAGCGCCCGAAGGAAGGAGACCGGAGGCATGCTTGGGCAAGCATTCGCGGAGCCCACGCTGAGGTCGAGCGGCGCAGCGACGCGCAGTATTTCGGCCTGGCTCTCCGGGTTCGGGCGGCGGGCCGTCTGCGGGGTTGCTTGGACTCGGCGGTCACTCCGAGACGCCGCCGTGGTCCTTCGCGTCTTGCATCCCACCCGCCGGCCTGGCAACGCTGCCAGCGGGGACTTGTTCCACAGGCTGCCATGCCCTGCCGGCGCTACTTCGGCGGCTGGGCAGTGCTTTTCTCGTCTCCGAGCGTGAGGGCAATTTCCCCCGAGGCGCTTCCGCCGCCGAGCAGATCCCTGGCTTCCACGACAATCTTATAGCTTCCGGGCCTAACGTTGGCTGGGATCTTGTAACGTGCCCAAAAGTTTGTCACATCGCTGCGTGTGGGAGACTGCTGGAGGCCGCGGCTTTCCGGGAGGAACTCCAGTCGATCGATCAGATCTCCGTTTGAACTCATGAGCCTGAGACTTGCGGAAAAGGAGCTGCGGTAAATTGTCCTGGAGTCTGGTGTGGTACTGGCCTCATTCTTGAAGTTGCGGAACTCTCCATAGATTAGCACGCTCTTCCCCGAGCTCAGGTCACTGGGGACGATTGGAACAAACTTCCCTGGCCCATCAATGGAGCTTGAAAAAGAAAGTCGGGAGACCTCGAAGGCGTCGTCCTGAGGTAGGTCTTCATACGAAAGCTCCTGGTCAATTTCCGAGTTGGAGGTTGACTCAAAGAGCCCCGCCACGGAATCTTTGGCCTCAGCCTGCATGCCCACGCGCGCATAATAGGCAGCAGCCAGTAACCTCAGATCGGAGGTAGAGCCCTCCTCGCAAGCAGTTTTCGCAGCTTGAACAAGCTCTACTCTACCGGTGCCTTGGTTCTCACGGAGGAAGCTCAACGCAAGTCCGCGCCTTGCGGTTTCGAGCCGTTCGGGAAGCTCGGACCGGCCCTGGTTCAGGGCCAGCGCCTTCGTCCATCGGTTTTGAAGCTCCTCCACGAGCGCGGCGTCCGTTGCCTTCGCGATGATTTCCGCGGGGTCGATTTCCTTGGCGGCATCAATCGGCGCCGCCGCTGGCGAGACTGCTTTCTCGGCCGTGTGACTGTTGGAGAGAGGGTGCAAGCTCTCGCGGGGGGTTGGCCGCTCATTCGTGATTTGATCGGTAGAGACGGCGGCTGGCGCCAAGTTGTAATACACGTTGTCCCCGATCGGAGGACTGGGTAGGGCCAAGAGGGTCCTCTCGTCGTCGCGGACTCGCTCCTGCGATTGGTGGCGTTCCGCGTGGCGAGCTGCTGGCGAGCTGCCGCAGGCAGGAACCAGGCAAACCACCCCGGTCATCAGCAGCAGTCGTTGAGATACCTGTTTGATTGTTCTCGTGGCGGCACTCATGGGTGCGGATCCCTTTCTTTCACTTCTACTGGGACGTGCAGAGTGTGTCTACGTGCCATTATCGGCATGTACCCTGTGAGACTTTATCAACTTCTCGAGATTTTTGGAAAGTCATTTTGGCAATCGCTCGAGGATCCTGTGAGGCCTGCCGAAAGAACAGATGGATCGAGGAATGAAAGGGAGCCTTACCTGTGGATCGGGAGACTCGCGTGGAAAAGACGGAGAATCAGGTGCAGCAGACCTGTAAACGTTGCTATTCGAGAGAGCACATTCCTACTTACCAGTTTGTAAAATTCGACCTCCGAGAGCACGAGTTGTGTCAACGTTGTTGGGAGGATTTTCGGCGGTGGTTTCACTGGGGGCAGCGCCCAGCCCGACAGCCCAGCGCTCAGTGCTGACGAGGGCAGCTGCTCACCTGAAGGACCTGTGCCTCTCAAGCGCCTTGAGGAGAGCGTGCATGTCCTGATGCAGGTTCGAAGTGAAAGTTAGTTTTTCCCTTGTCACGGGGTGCTGGAACGACAAGTTGACTGCATGAAGTGCGTGACGTTCCATCAGGGGGCGCTCACCAGCCTCGCGTGCCGATTCGGTGAGATCTGTCAGGAAAATTCTTTTTTCGCGACCGTAGAGTTTGTCGCACGCAACCGGCAGCCTGAGGCTTGCCATGTGCACTCGAATCTGGTGTGTTCGGCCCGTTCGCGGGTAGCACTCCACAAGGGCGTATCCACGGTATTTTTCCAGGACCCGGTAGTCCGTCGTCGCCTCACGTCCCGATCCGTCAAGGCGCACCACTTGCTTCATTGTGTGGGCAGGGCTCCGACCCAGAGGCAAGTCGAGGTGTCCTTCCCAGTGTTCCGGCTCGCCTCGCACAATGGCCAGGTAGGTCTTGCTGACGAGTCTCTCCTTGAATTGCAGGGAAATCGCTTGGTGAGCGAAGTCACTCTTGGCGACGACGAGTACTCCCGAAGTCTCTTTGTCGAGGCGGTGGATGATTCCTGGACGTTCCTCTCCCCCGATACTCGAGAGCCCCTTGAGGTGGAAAAGCAGGGCATTGACGAGCGTGTGCGAGAGCTGGTCAGGGGCCGGGTGAACCGTCAAACCAGCAGGCTTGTCGATGACCGCGAGGTGAACATCCTCGTACAGAATTTCGATGGGAATGTCTTGAGGCGTCAGATCGACTTTGCGCGGTGGCGGAATGACAACGCTTACGATGCCACCGAGGGGAACTTTGATGGACCTCTTGACCGCTCGAACATGAGGATGAATATGAACTTGGCCTTCGTCGATGAGCTTCTGGAGGAAGGCCCGGCTGAGATCGGGAAGTCTTTCCGCAAGGAACACGTCGATCCTCAGAGGCTCACCTGTATTGGTGAATTCGTGGACGGTGGTAGGAGAAGGTTGTAATACTTCTGCGTTGTCAGGCTCTGTATTGGAGACCTCTTGCTCTCCGTCCGAGAGCTGGCTCAAGATCGCACCACCTTGCCTATTTGTTCGCGGGCTGTCCGTCCGTTGAAGCTTCTGGTGGCTTCGACTCGGCAGCCGCAGGTGTGGCCGAGCCTGCCGGCAAGTCAGGATTACTGGGCGTATTGGAGTCTGGGAGTGGCTTTGGTGTCGGAAGGGAGAACTTCCATTTTGCCGGCAGCCAATCTTTCTTACGTTCCCCTTCGATCCTGGATTTCACTTTTTGAGCCCAGACCTCAACATCACCGTCGTTCGCCATCTTTGACCTTGCTTGCTCAGCCAGCGTCAGAGCCTGATTGTAGGCTACATCGATGGTTGGCTGTAGATTGCCCTCCGGAGTTGCAGTGCTTGGAGTGCTTACAGTGGTGCCAGTCGATACTGGTTTTTGCTCGTTTTCCCTGGCCTTGCGAGAGAGCCTAGCCCCGAGGTTGAGATAGTGCTCCACAGCGGACCGATAGACAAAGGGCTCCATCGAACGCCCATGCACGTCCGAAAGCAGAGACTGGAGAGCGGTTGGATCAAGCTGGTAGTCCTCCTTGGCAGCAGCTGGACTGCTAAAGAGCCCGTACGCGCGTTCGTTGAGACTTGCGTCCTTCATGTCGCCGATGGCACGGAGGCCCTGATACAGTAATAGGCAAAGCACTAGTGCCGAGATGGTTGCGAGAAGAGGCTTCCACCACCGCTGAAGTGTATGAGTCGTGGTCGCGGTGATCTCAGTGAGCGTGGTGTCCAGGTGAGTTACTGCCGGGTTGGATTCGACGTTGTGTTTCGATGAGCTTTGCTTTTTCACGATCGAGTCTCGTCTGAAATTGACTGCGAAGTGCCCGAACCCTAGCGGGAAGCTTCTTCAAAATTCTTGATTTCACTGACAGCGGAGCTCCCTTTTCCTGCCCCCGCACCCTTCGAAGGCGTCAGGGGGGGGCCAGGCTTTCGGGCTTTCGCGGCTCGTGATTGGGCTGATACCGCGGGTGGCTTCAAGTCACTGCTTCCCTGGACCTTGCCTGTGGATAATTCCTCGGGTTGGCTCTCATCAGACGTGTTGGATCCGAGCTCGCCCGGCTCAATTCCCATGGTAATTCCATACGGCTCAGCACCGTCCGATTCCTTTTCCTTTACGCTGACTTGTTTGAAGCCCAACTTCTGACGTTCCAGGTGCTCGTCCACGGTGAACTCTTCCGGACCGCGCGGACTCACGCGAACCCGCACGAAGGTGAGCAATCCGCCACGCTTACTGTCAAACCCACGGGAAATCTCGACGGTCGATGTCTCATCGTTTTTTTCGAAGTGTAGCCGTTTGGATTCTGCCCCAGTTACTTCGAGGCTACTGAGCTTCCAGAGGTGGTTTTTCTGCATTTCGGTAATGTACCAGGGGACGAGGATTCCGACTGGCTCCTCACCTGCGTACTCGCCAATCCAGGATCGAAAGTTCAGGTCGACTGCGGCCTTCGGGCTGTAGCTGTGGCGCAGCTCAAAGTGCTTCGGGACTGGAATGTCTTCCTGCTCCGCCATCTCCACCGTGTCGAAGCGGGCCGGTGGCGAATAACAGGAAATCTGTGACAACGCCAGTAAAGCAGGCGCCATGGTCGAAAAAATATATCTGCGCAAGTAGGCCATATCCCTTCACCTTTCCTTTTCTTTTCATGCTGTGAGCTGTTCCACTTTTCTTTGGGTCGACCGGCGCCTTGTCTGTGGGCGTCCTGACAGTCGACGACTTGTGTTTCGACGACTCCCGTCTCTTTCTCAGGGTATCCCTTCGAGGATCTCCTCCCGACAAGCTTGGGGACTACTCGCCAGGGAGAAACTCAAAACATCGAGTTATCGCCACACGAATAGCCAAGTTACCGGGTTCAAGTTTCAGTCCCAAGGACTCCTCCGTCCTGGCTCTGCCTTGAATCACTCAACAGGAGTTGCCGGGCAAAAGCCTACCGCGGAACAACTTACGTAACAGAGTCGGCATTGTATGGATTTCCAAGGTGGGGGCAAGCGTTTTCTTCGCCTGGTTCGTGCGCATCTTGCCGATCCGGTTGAGAGCAGCTGCCCAATCGGCGGCGCGAACGGAAGGCTTCCACCGGGTACGATGTGACGCTACCGGAACAAGATGCTATTCTCCCTGTGGAGGAGGAAAACCCAATGACCCTTGGCTCCCAATTTCACAGAACTCGAGAGCTGAAGTCGATTGATCGTTTCCTCGCTCGGCGCTGGGTACAGGTGGCCCTTTTTGCAGCCGTTTTTTGGCTCGCTTGGTCTGTGGGGCCACGTACGGCGCATGCCGGACCGAGGCCTCAGTGCGACGCCTGCTCGACCTGAACGAATAGCAGTTCGGGTTGCTCGTCAAGGGCGATTCCGTGGACCCGTGCCCCTCCATGTTTTCCTGATGGGAAAGAGCGCTTCCGTCATGACTCCTGGAGTGGCCTCGGGTACCGCTCGAGCAGCACCTGGGGCTTCTTCCTGAAGTGTTTTCCGTCAGCCCGCCACCCTGGTATACCGCTCGCGGCCATGATGGGGACATCATCCTGGCCAACGATCCCTCACCATCGGTGTCGAAGGCGCCCGGCGCTTATCGAGCGCCGAGCAGGGTGAGGACGCCGCCAGGCGGCCGGTGTGGGAGAGTTCTTCCTCCCCTGCGAGGAGCTTGACAGGATGCTAAGCCCACGGAGCGTAAATCGTCACCCCTTGTGGGTCGTCTTTCGCGACTCCGACGCTGTGCTACACGAGCGTGATGGGGGACTTGCCGACGTGAAGTTCCGCCATGAGCAGGCCAGGCTACTACTTGGGCGGCTTGGAAGGCTTGATGCTGAACACTTCGTCTTCGATTTCCACCGGGGGCTCTGACCCAGTAGGCAGAGCCGCGGTGCCGTTGCCGCCAGACTCAGTCATCGGTTTGTGTCGATTCGAAGGATTGAGCTGCCCCGGGCCACTGAAATAGAGGGAGCCGATCGTAAAGCCAATGAGTGCCGCTGCGGCCGCTGAGAGGGAGGGCACGATCCAATACTTGAAGCTTGATGGGCGAGGCCATGAGATTGCCTCGGACTTTATGGGTTCATGTGGCCTGGCCATCACGCCTTGCCAGAGGCGGGACCACTCTTCCCCTGTTACGGGCGGAACTGAATCCTTCGCGGCGAGTGCATCGAGTTGCCGAAAATTAATTGCCATTTGCACGCAGTCATTGCAATTGACCATGTGCTCTTCAACTGCCGCCCTCTCATCGGTCGGTAGTTCACCATCCACGAACGGCCCGATTTTCCACACGATGTCTTTGCAAGCAACGTTTGCGTTCATGTGACTCTTCCTTGAGCTCATGTGTGTGTCTTGCCAATAATCCGACCGCGACCTGGTGATTCCAGCCCACCGTACCCCAGGATCTCCTGCAGCTTCTTCCTGGCGTAGAAGAGTCGAGACATCACGGTCCCGATACTGCAGTCGAGCACCGAGGCAATCTCCTTGTAAGACAGGTTTTCAACAGCATGGAGCAAAAACGTGGCACGATGCTTCTCGGTCAGCTTGGAGACTGCACTCGCGAGAAGACGTTCAGTGTCTTTCCCTTCTGCCAGTTCAGAGGGACAACGCTCTTGAGTTCGACCATATCCCGCGTCAGAACGAGTCTCGAGGACTTCCGGGTCCAAATTCTGCCTGGGCCTCGATTTTTTTTGCCTTGTAAAGTCAATGGAGCGATTGACGGTTACCCGATATAGCCAGGTAAAAAATTTTGAATCCGTCTTGAACTTGTCGAGACTCATGGCGACACGAAAAAAAACATCCTGGGCCACCTCGAGGGCATCTTCCTTGTGTCGAACGAACCGGTACGCGATTCGGTAGACCTTCTCGCGATACTTGTCGAACAAGAACTCGAAGGCTCGCTGGTCGCCGGCCAGGAACTCCTCCACTTTTTCAATGTCCTCGGCGTCAGATGGGTCGCGCATGGATAGCTTGCTCAAGAAACCTCTTGTTACGATTTCCATTGGCGGCCGCAAGGACATTCCGGTGTCGGAAAGCAAAGAGTCTTCAGATCGAGGCGAATAATCATTGGACGAGCCGCGGTGGTTTTCTATTCGAGACGCGCTGTTTGCCTCTCCGGGAGACTTTTGTCAACTGAAGGGTTGGAGTGCTGATGCTGATACTTGAGGCCCGTCTCAAGATTCCGTAGCAGGGCCCCGGCGCGGCGGAATGGGGATCTTGGAATGAGCTGTCAGGTACCGATAACCCAAGAAAATAGTTTTGCGAACAATTAGCTTGATTTTCGCCTTCCTGCATGCTACACCTCCGTCACTGGTCGCAGAGAGAACATGGTATCGAAGGTTGAAGAAGGCAATTGAGAAAAGACATACTCCTTGCGGGGGGAGAGTTCTCCCGCACCCGACGCCTGGTGGCGTCCCCTCTCCACTCGGTTCTGGACAGGCGGCGGGCGCCTGCGGCACCGATAATGCGGAGTGTTGACCAGGGCGCCCCAATCTTTGCCGTATAGAGAATATTGGCGATTATCGCCATGGTAATGGTTTCCGCCGGATCGGATTTTTCTTGGTTTTCTCTCGACCGAGAGGTGTGTTTTTCGATGGGAAAAAGTGTCTTTCGGTCAACGTGATCCCGCACTCGTCTCTCGAGGTTGGTAGCGCAAGATTTCGGTGTGGTTTGGTCGGATTTCAAGCGAAGCTCTCGTGTGCTCTGGGAAGAGGACAGCAAAAGCTTCTTTTCGTGGCATGATAAGGTCCATGGCCGGCAGCGGCCTGTGGGGCCACAAGAAAGTCCCGAATAAATAGTGGTCGTTGCGAGTCACCTTCCAAATTTATTGATGATTATTGGTTAAGCCTACCCTTCCCTACAAACTCACGGTAGGTCCCTCTTTTTCCTCGTTTATTTCAGACCCAAACAAGCTCCTCATCGAGTAGGGACGATGAGGAGATTTTTTATTCTCGGAGCTGGTGTGCTCTCTCAGTGGGATCGGGCGTGGCGGGTCGGGGCGCTCCTGGACTTGCCCCGGGTAAGATTTTTGCTGCACAGCGCCGTTGAGAGCACGTATCCTTTGACGACTCCAATGGCTTGGTGGACCCTGGCTGAACCCACGTGGAAAATTGGAAGTGATGGCGCACTTCGTTTTTCGCGCTGCTTGGTCGAGTAAAGAACTTGCGCTCCTTTCTCAGAGGTTGGCTCTTCTCCAATCGCCTCTCCAGCCTCAAAGGGCTGCGGGGTGCATTGCTGAGAAGTGCCAAGGTGTGTTGGCTCGCCGCTCGCGAGTTTGGGAGGGATTTTTGCTTTGAGCGAGCCGCGACGCTCAGCTTTGCCACCGTCATCTCGCTGATGCCGCTCAGCGTGTTACTTCTGGGGATTGCGGTGCAGTTCGGAAAGGGGGACGAGTTTATCGAGTACGTGAAGGAGAATGTTTTTCCGCGACTCGCCCCCTCGTTTCAGCAACAGCTTTCAGTCTGGTTGGAGCAGAACATTTCGAGGAAGGCCTTCCAGAACAAGGCCGCAGGCATTGTCGGGATACTGGCCCTTGCGAGCCTGGTCGGCGCGGCCATGGGCGGGCTGAATGCTGCCGAGAGGATTTTCAATCGGCTATGGAAGGTCAAAGGCAGGCGCAGCTATATTCAAAAGGCGCTCACCTTCTGGGCGATCCTCACGTTGAGTCCCTTTCTCATGGCTACCACGCTGTGGGTCGGAGACTGGCTCGTGCCCCGGGGCGGAATCATTGACCATTGGACTCAATCATCGCTCTTGCTTCAGGCGCTTTACGGATTTCTTGTGCCCTTGACGCTGGGGTTCCTGGGCTTGACTCTGCTTTACCGATATCTGCCGCAAGCCCATGTGAATTGCAAGAGCGCGGCGTTTGGAGCCTTCATTGCAGCGACACTTTGGGAGACTTCGAAAGGCGTATTCAAGGTTTATTTCGATTGGTCCAGCGCTGCGACCTCGCTTTATGGCACTCTGTCGATCGTCCCATTTTTTCTGGTGTGGGTGTACCTGAATTGGACGATTGTGCTCTGGGGTTGTGAGTTTGCCTACGCGCACCAAAACTCTGGTCGACTCAGCGAGGAGTTCGTGAAGAGCTCTATTCACGCAAGAATAGTCGCCGAGCATCATGTCGCTATCTACTACCTGGAGCGCATTGGCCGTGCCTTCAAGGCTGGCGAATCTCTGCCGCAGGCTTCCGTTGTAGCGGCGGAACTTTCAATCCCGACGAGCCAGGTGGAAGAAGTGGCTCGCAAGCTTGCGGATGCCGGAGTGCTGGTTGCGAATGCCGGTGGGCCGGGTGAGTTCGCCCTGGCTCGAGATCCAAGTTTGATTCGACTGGAGAACGTTGTCGAACTCTTCCAATCTGACGTTCTTGGGTATGCTCCGGGTGCTTCGGGCATGACGCGGGTGCCGGCACACCAGCTCGCGTCAAGGTCGCTTCTTGACGAAGCCCATTCTCGCTACATTGGGGCATTCCTGGGAAAAACGCTGGCCGATCTGCTGGCGCTGCCGCAAAGTGCACCCCAATCGCTGCTACACAATTGACACCCGTGACGACTTCCTTTTGACTAAGTGCGATGGATAAAGCTTTAGACAGATTCCCTTTTCCGACCAGCTTCCAGTTCCGAGAGGATGAGCGTGTTGGCCTGGAAGCGCTGTTCATGCGGACGTTCTTCGACGAGCTGTTTTCCTCCGAGGCGCGGCAAGCGCTGCTTCGAACGAGGTTTCAGCGGACTTCTGCCGGGGTCAGGGACTCCCAGGGTGCTGGCAGAAAGTTTGCCATTCCTCCCGTGGATTCCCGCCCAAAGTCGCAGCAAGTCCAGGATCACGCGGAAGACGCGAAGCACATTCTCCTTTACCGCGGAGCCGACGGCATCGGGAAAACCCGCGTTTTTCGCCAGTTCCGTGAGAATGCGAGCCAGAAGCGGATCTCCGTCTATGAGGTGAACCACCACGACGTCGAAGGCATCCCTTTCAAGCCCTTTCTTCACGCCATCCGTGAGATCCTGCGGGATCACAGCCAGGGAGCCGCTCTTCAGGAGAAATATCGCTACGGGCTCGAGAGTGTAATGCCAGAGCTCTATGGAGCCGACGCGGGCGAGGCTCAGGCGATGGTGATGCCGAAGAGTACCGGTAGCATGGAGGCTGGAGGCACGATCGAATTCGATGAGGCAGGGAAGGTTCGTATCTTTGAAGCGATCACACAGCTACTCTTGGAGGTGACCGCTTACAAGCCGCTTCTCATACTCGTGCACGACTTGCACTGGAGCGATTTGCCAACGATCGAGTTGCTGGACTACATCGGGCGCAACCTTCACACTCAAGAAAAGGTCCCCGTTGAGTCGCCGGGAGCTGCTGGAGGTCTGGGGGGCTCCGTTCTTCTGGCCGACATTGGAGCTGGCCCCGAGCTTGATGACTTCGAAGGCGACGAATGGCGAGCCTTGACCCGAAGCACTGCAAGCGCTCAGGAGCTATTGGGGGTTCCGTACTATGCGTTTCCCCCTGGGGTTGCTCGCGGCGAGGCAAGGTGGGGTCGCTCTCCCCAGCCGGCAGGCTCGGCACTCATGCCCTTGGCTGCTTCGGCCGCCATCGACAAGGATGTCCGAACTGTGAAGGGGTCGGAGTCATTGGAGGCAGCAGCCACAACAAGCCACCTCAAGCCAGCCGAAGGTGCTCGGTTGATGATCCTGGCGAACTATCGGGGCTTTGTCAACGAGGCCCATTACCTCGAGCAGGCCTTGAGGGCGCTCGGTGAGCAGCCATTCGCGTACCACGGCGAATTGCGACCGCTCAACGCCTCGGAGGCGGAGCAGTTTCTTGCGCTGTGTCTTCAGGATGTAGAGGTCGGAGGCATGAGGGTTCGCGTTTCACCAGATCTGGTCCACGCGATCTTCGAGGCCAGCGAAGGGTTTCCCAGTTTCATGCAGGAGCTTCTTCGGGCGCTCTACCTCGGGGAAGGAGTTTTTGACAGGTCGATCGGTCCTGGGGAGGATCCCCTGAGCGTCTGGAGCGGCCAGTCGATTGTTGAGGCGCTGGCGTCGTTCCTCACCGTACCCTCGTTCTCCAGTACCGACCCCATGGTTTCCCCGGGCCCGGCGTTGCCGCTTGGCCGCATTGACTTTCCCGACGATGGCCAACCCCTGAGACGACGCCACGCCATTGTGCGACTTCGCCTGTCCAGCGCCACGAAGAACGAGTTGCGTGTGCTCCAGGCCATGGCGACGGCACGTCGTCCCGTCACGCCGACGCTGCTCCGCCATGTGCTCGAGGGACTTTTCGATGCTCCCCCTCTCGACGGCGCGAGCCCAGTCGATTCTGTTTCGTCGGCGTTAGTCGCTCTCGAGGATCGAGGAATTGTCGAGCGCCACGAATCGCCTGGCGATTCGTACTTCTTTCGGCTCTGGGACTACGCTCTGGTGGTCGAAGAGGCCATTCCTGTCGAACAGAAAAGGGTTCTCCACCAGAGGGTCGGCGAGGAGTACCGGGCGAAGCTTGCTGGCAAGAGCGATGAGGCCGCGTTCGAAGTTTACTATCACCTTCGTCGTGGGCTTGAGCCTCAGAGCTCGATACCCCACGGCCGTATCGCGGTTCAGCGTTTTGTGCGTGCCTTTGCACTTGAGAAGGCTCGTCGAGTCCAGTACCGCATGATCGAACTGCTCTCGGCGCCAGAAGACAAAGCTCAGCGGCTCGAGATCCTTGAGCAGACGGCCCGAATCAGCCTTGCGCTCAAGGCTGGGCCAGCCGCGGAGGAAATTCTGAGACGGACGCAGACAGAGGGGGGTGCTGAGTTGAGCTCGGAGCGCAAGGTCGAATTGGTGCTCCTCGAGGCCGAGGCTGCCCGGCTGACCGATCCTGCGAAGGGGCTGAAGATTCTGGGGAAAGCTTCCAAGCACCTGAAGGATGAGAACACCCGCCTGGGTGTTCGCCTACAGTTGGCCACCGCCCGGATGCGGCTGGAGCGGCAAGATTTGAAGCGTGCGATCAATTTCAGTCTTAACGGTGCCAGCATTTGCCAAAAGATTGGTGACGTGCCAGAGCTTGGCGAGATTTACCGTATCATGGCGAGCGCCTTTTACAGAAAGGGCGACTACGCTCACGCTGTTGACAACTACGAGCGCGCGTTGGATGCTTTTGAGCGGTTGGGGCTGAAGGAAGCCTCAGTGGGAGCGCTGGACGAGCTGGGGAGAGTTTATCTCGAGCGAGGCCATCACTTCCGCGCGGCCCGATACCTGTACAAGTCGCTTGAGATTCGGCGGCGCCAGCATGATTTGCCAGGTCTGTGTCGATCTTACGACGAGCTTGGACGAGTCTATCTGCGGAGCGGTGACTACCTGAAAACGATCGAGATCCTGAACCGCAGTCTGGCTTTGAAGGAGCGGATCGGGGACTTCGTTGGGCAGAATCCTACGTCCGTGATCCTGGGCGACCTTTACTTCCGCCTGGGTCGATACGAGAAGTCGCTCGAATACTTTCGCCGGGAAATTGACAATAGCCAAAAACTGGGGGAGACCCGGGGGCTCGTCGAAGGTATTTGTCAGTTGGGTCGAGTCCACTTGGAGATCGGCGACCTCAAGGAGGCCGAGGTCTACTCGAAGCAGGTCTCGATTCTGGCGACAGAGTTCAAGCTGCGCTCGCAGGAGGCCGACGGTGCCTTACTCGAGGGGAACCTCAAGGCTCTTGGTCGCGACTGGAACGCCGCCGAGAAAAGTTTGAAGTTCGCTTCAGAGGTGCACGGCAAGCTGGGGCACCGACGCCGCGAAGTCTCGGCCCTCCTTGATCTTGCCGAGATGAAGCTTGTCCGTGAGCTTCTGGATGAGTCGCTCAAGTACGCTTCTCGAGGCCAACTCATTGCTGAAGAGGTCAAGGCGCTCGACTTGCAGGTCCGAGCGCTAACGATCAAAGGGAATATCCACCGTTTCCTCAAGGGAGGAAATATCGAGAAGGCTCGAGAATTTCTTCACAAGGCGCTTGAGCTGAGTCAGAAGATTAGCGACGTGACGACGCTGTTCCAGCTCTACTATTCGCTCGCGAAGGTGTGCCATTCGCAGCGAGAGTTCGCGGAGGCTGCCAACTACTACGGAAAAGCAGAGCTGATTCTGAAACAGACAGGGGAAAGGCTCACGGAAGACCGCTCGGCCCGGTACTTCGAGGATCGCAGGCGCAAGACGTTCGCGGAGGACTTGGCGCGTTTCCGAAAGGATGCTCTGGGCCGTGCAACGACGAGTCCGCCTGCTGAGGTCCGTGAGCCGCAGGCTTCTTCTGGCCAGAAGGACCGCCCGGTTGGGTTCTCCGACTTCAAGGACTTGGCGACGCGCATCTTGAGAGTTCATTCGGAGCTGAGCCAACTCCATTTTTACGACCGTGTACTTGGCGAGGCCGTTGATCTGGCCGGGGCTGACCGCGGCTTCATTTTGCGGGTCCAAAACCGCCAGTACTTCCCGGTGGCTTTTCACGGGTTCGGAAAGGACCCGCTTCAGCATCCCGAGTATCAGGCGGCCAGCGGTATTGCTCAGGAGTCCGTGAAACGTGGTCGCTCAATCCTGGCCACCGGCGGCGGGGAGCTCACGTCGGAGAAGCCCGAGGCGAGCCAAAAGCCTGAGAAGCAGGAGCGGGGCCTGACTCTGGGTGCCTTGAGCCACTGCTCAATATTGGTCGTTCCGTTCATGACGGACGAGCGCATCTTCGGCGGTGTCTACCTCGACAAGCCAGTTGTTGTGGGGCAATTCCTGCCGAGGAATCAATCGCTCCTGGAGACCTTCGCACAGCATGCGGCAGTGGCCCTCTCCAATCGCCGAGAGCTTGAGATCGCGGTTCGCGAGCCGGTTACCGGTTTTTACACGGCGAGCTACTTTCTTGAACGGCTCAAGGAGGCGTATCGCTGGTTCAATTTGCACGGCAAGTCGTTCACCTTGCTGGGCTATTACTTGCCCCAACTCGATGAGGCGATTGGGGAGGGTCGCGCCGAGCTTGCGCAGGAATTGGCAAGAGACCTTGTCACTCTTCTGCCCCACGAGGCGGCGATTTGTTGGGGGGCTCCCGTACTGAGTGTGCTTCTTGCCGAGTCTGACTTGAGCGCGCAGAACGAAATTGCCGCCAGGGTGGGGGACAAGCTGGCAGCCCGTGTCGGGGTCACTGTTCCGATGGAGATTCTGTCGGCCAGTAACCGTTTCCATCAGGGTGCTGAGATTTACTTTGAGCTGCGGAGGCGGCTCTTGCCAGAGGCGCACGATCGCAAGGTCTTGAACGAGTTGATAGCATTGCTTGAACCGCAGATTACTCTCCGCGAAGCCAAGCTCATCCTCGAACGTCACAAGATTGAGACGACTCTTCGTAAGACAGGCGGGAATATTACGCACGCTGCGCGTGAACTCGGGGTTCACCGACCTCAGCTCTCGAATCTGCTCAAGAAGCACGATCTGAAACGCGGAATCTACGTTTCGGAACAAAACGAGGAGGAGATCGATAGCGTGGCGGAACCGGGGGACAATTGACGCTCGGGCTTTGAGGTGCAAACGCAGGTGAATTTCGACTGGAACCGTGCCAAGATAACCCGCCATGGCCGGGACACCTTGGCCAACCCTCACCCATATTCGGCGCGCGAGGTGCTCGTCGAGCGTCGAGGAGAGGGAGGCACATCGTCAGGCGTCCCGTTGCGGGGGAGGTCTTCCTCCCCCGCAAGGAGTATAGCTGCCCTCGTGCCATGGATAGGAGACTGGGTGCACTGGGCCGTGGGCTCGGCTGACGCGCGACACTCGATATTTGACACGCTCGAGAATTCCGTACTGGCGGAGGTGATGAACGATGGTTGAGCCCGTCGCCTTGTCAATAGACTCACGCCCGGCCCTCAGGGTCCCTCGCTACTTTGGCTACAAGGAAGCACCCAACATGCACATTGTTCATGACCTGCACACGATTTTGCTCCACAGGCCCGGACTGGACCACAATGAACTGAGAGGCTGCCATGGCCGGACTGAGGGGGGGCTTGCCGAAGCGATTGGCCACGTGAGAAGGGAGGTCCCACAGTGATGGATCTGGGAGGCAAACGAGCCTTTGTCACGGGTGCGGCGCGCGGAATTGGTCGAGGCTGCGCCATCGAACTGGCCCGTGCGGGTGCCGACATTGTGCTCAACGATCGTGAGCGCACGCCCCAGAGCGAGGCGACCGTCGCCGAGATCCGGGCGCTTGGCCGCAAGGTGGCGCTGGTCGAGGGAGATATCTTTGAGCGCGGATCGTGCGAGCGTATCTTTGAGCGAGCGGTCGTGGTCTTTGGAAGCCTCGACATTCTTGTGAGCAATCCAGCCTTTTCCCGCCGAGCTCCCTTCCTTGAGTTGGACCCTCTGATCTTTGAAAAGGTGATTCACGCCACGCTTGTCTCTGGTTTCCACGTGAGCCAACTCTTCGCGCGCCACCGAGTTGAGCAGGGTGGTCGTGGCAAGATCGTATTTATCTCGAGCATTCACAGCCGTAGGCCTTATGCCCGCAGCGTGGCTTACAACGCAGCCAAGAGCGGTCTCAATCACATGGCGTTTACCATTGCGAACGAACTCTTGCCACATCGCATCAACGTCAACGTGATCGAACCAGGTTGGATCGATACACCTGGCGAGCGAGAGTTCGTCGGTGATGCTGCGATTGAGGCTGCTGCTGTGAAGCAACCATGGGGGCGCCTCGGAAGGCCCGACGAAATCGGGAAGGTGGCGGTGTTCCTCTCCTCGGAAGCTGCTGACTTCGTAACTGGCACGTCGATTGTTGTCGACGGGGGCTTGTCTCTTGGCCCCACGTGAGAGCCGTTGCCCATGGGGTCTATTGCCCGGCCCTCACAGGGCAGGGCACGCAAACTTGTCGCATTCCATTGTGTCCTCGGCCGTGCCGCAACCCGGGAAGGGCGGAGCTGGCGCCGGGCCGCCCCGAAAGAGATGGACGAGGAGGCTGACGGGATCGGTGAGGTCCACCTTCCCATCGAGGTTGACTTCCATTGCTCTTGCGCACTCAACCACGCCGCCCTGGAACAGATGTCGCAGCGTCACAATCGCGTCGGTCAGGTCAGCCACTTTGTCGCTGTTGGAGTCGCCCCGGACCCATCCATCGAGACCGATCTGGAGTTCAACGTCGAGTTTGGTATATTCGCAGGGGAGAGCGTCCCGTGGTTGAAACAGAGCTGGAACAGGCACTGTGCCGATTGGGATCTGATCGGTGAGTGCGAATGAGGCCGGAAGGCGTTCGCCGCTCGCTCCATTCCCCTTGAAGCCGTAAGTGGCCTTCGCGACAGCCGTCCTGCCAGGGCCCAGCGTGGACGGATCCTTCGTTGACGAAAGAACCACGGCAGCGAAGCCAGTGTCCGAGGACTCGATCCGGGCGAACCCATCGGCCTTGACGAAAGCCTGCGCGAAATCCTCCAGGATCTTCGCGCTGCTCAAGCCGAGAAGGGAGGCGTCCTGTGCAACGCCAAAACTGAATCCCGACGGGCTCAGATGCAAATTGGACTCCACATTTACGGAGACTTCGAGCTCGAGCACGGTGTCTCGGCGTACCTCGACGGGGGCAGTGGGATCTTGTCCATCGCCGCGGTTGAGACGGAGTAGGAACGCGGCGCAGCCAGCGACAAGGAACGATTTTTCTGCCGTGATGATTGGTTTTACCTGTCCGCCGACAAGTACGGCCTGATTCGAAAACTGGCGGTCGTCGTTTGGCAGCTTGAGGCCATTGGCGGGAATGATCCTGACCTCTCCGGGGTCCTTGCGAGTGACGAGACAACTCACCTTCAAGACCTCCGTCGTGCCGGAGGGAAGGGTGACCGTCTCCGCAAAACTCAAGACGCCGGTAGAAAAGTAGGAGGTTCCGTCGGGATGCACGCCGCTTTCGACGAAGCCGCCTCGCGAGAGCCTGTCGAAGTCTGTGCCTGTGGTGCTGGTTCCCAGGACCTGGAGGCCCTCGTGAGTGAAGCATAGCTGCCAACCGAGGACGTTCTCAACTTGGGTGGCGAGACGAACCGAGGTCTCCACGATGGTGCCCGAGGTGAGCTTGGGCGGGAGGATCACTTGTAGCTCGGGGGAGTCCTGCGCCAGAGTGCCATGCCATGAGAGCAAAGCCAGCCCCACGAAGAGAAACGTTCCGTTGCTAATTCGCCGCAGACTAGCCGAATGTTTGGGGGTGGGAAGGCAAGCCGATAGCATGCTCGTTTGTATCAGCCAGGTCTGTGGGCGACAAAGAAGAAATGTGGCCTGGGGGCCCGGAGACTTCTTGTCGCGACAAGTGACCCTGGAGACTTCCGTGGCATGCAAGCCTTCAAACCCAGTGCTTTCCAAGCACCCGCCGAAGCCAGGCGAACTCCATCTCGATGCCCTTGACCAGATTTCCTTTCTTCTCAAGGAGTGGCCACGTGTAGGTCTCGATCACCAGGTGGCTCGAGCGGCCGGTGCGTAGGATCTCTTGCACCGCCCTTTTCGTCTCCGGCCGTGTGGTCGTGAGCGATTGCAATCTCGTGAGATGTACCGGCACATGGTAATGCGCGCGTATCTCGGTCACCGTTGGATGAGTCTTTGAACTGAGCTGCCGGGGCAGCTCGTTGAGATCCAGGCCTCTCCAGACCGCGGAGCCACCAGCGTCCTGTCCGCAGAACTGATGGAAGTATCTGGGTTCCTGCATTGCGCGAAGTTGCTTGTAGCCGGCGGCATCCCGGTGGGGGTCCTTCAGTACTGGGGCGTTTGTAACGTGCACCTTGCCAATCTCAATCCCGGCTCGCCATAGCTGACGCAAGCTCTCAACGGGGTCCTGAAAGAGCACCGAAAAATGGCACGTGTCAAAGTTCACGGTGAGGAGCCTTCGCAGGCGAGCCTCGGCCTGCGAAGGGCTGAGCTGTTGCTTTGACGCCTCCGATCGGGCCGTTGGCAAGAGGTGCCATTCAAAGAAGGCGACCACTTCGCGAGCCGTCTCGAGGGTTGTGTCTGGTTCCGGCTCGATCGCGAGTAGGATGGTCTTGCCGGTTCTCTCTTCAATCCGGGCCAGGTGATTCACCGTCTCCAGGTAGTGCTGCGCCATGATCTGAGACGTTTTTGGGTCGTGGGCGAAGCGCCGGAAACAGCCGGCGGAAGTGCTAATCGAGCCCTGCACCCCTTCCGGCAAGACATCTGCGAAGATGTCGGCGATTACCTTTGTCCAGCGGCCGCGCGCCGGCTCCGCCCAGGAAGGCAGGTACACTTGCTCCTTGACCCTCTTCGAATGAAAATCAAGCAGTGGAAATGCGTTGATCGAGAACACCACGAGCTTGTTCTCGTCGAGAAATGCCCGAAAGTTCTCGCGCTCCCTCGCATCCACTAGCTCCCCTGCGGAACCCATCCCGAGCCGTAGCTCAACGCCGGAGGGCTTGTTTCCGAAGACCAGCCTGTTGATAGGTATCGTGTAGTCCCGCAGAAAGGCGTAAACGTCACTCAGAGTCTCGCCCCTGTGGACGTTCGTCGAGTAGGCGACACGGGGTTTCCACCCCAGGGCTGGCGCCGGACTGCTGGTGGTTTTTGGGGCAGGAATTCTCATGGCGGAAGGTCGCAGATTGTACTGTGTGATTGGAGTCCTTGCGACATGGGGCCTTGCTTCGGGCGCCTCCCTTGCAACTCTGAGCCTTCTGACCAGATAATGATCCACTCATGCCTCCTCTTTCTGCGCAGTCCATCCGATCCGAGCTTTCCCAAATTCGGGAGGCAGCCCTCGAGCGTCATCGCTCCGGCGACGACCCTTTCACCGTCACGGCGTCCCTGTCAACGGCAGTTGACTCTCTCCTGGCGCGGCTCTCTGCGGAATACCTTCGCGGAGAGGAGGAGAATGTCGCGCTCGTCGCTGTCGGAGGTTACGGTCGCCGTGAGCTTTGCCCTCAGTCCGATATTGACATCCTCTTCTTGCGCAAGGGCAACAGCGCTTCAGACGCCATCAGCAAGCTGGTGCTCAACCTCTGGGACAGTGGCGCCCAGCTTGGCCACGCCGTCCGGACTCCCGAGGAGTGCCTTCAGTTCATGCTGGACGACCTCACCACTGCCAACACAATGCTCGAGTCGCGTTACCTTGCGGGAAGCGAGAAGCTGTACTTGCAGTTCCGCTTCAGGGCCGTTCAGCGCTACCGGCGTCGCCAAAGCGACCGCTTCATCAGATCGAAGCTTGCCCTGCTGAGGCAATCGGTCGATCCACCGGACCGGACCATTTACGTCCTCGAGCCCAATGTCAAGGAAGGCATGTGTGGTCTGCGCGACATCCAGCGAGTCCTCTGGATTGAGGACATGCGGGCTGAAGGCAGCGGGTTCGATGGCCTCCTCTCCTTGAACCGATTCTCGAGGAAAGAAGTCGAGGGCTTGAGGGCAGCTTACGCCTTCTACCTTCGCCTGCGTTGCGAACTCCACTTCGTGAACAATGTGCGCCAGGATATTCTTGAGCGCGATAGTGTGCTCTCGATCGCGAGAAATCTGGGCTATGGAGACGGCGCCAGTGACCAATCCGCGGTTGAGAAGCTCATGGGAGACTATTACCGTCACGCGCGCAACGTCTACCGGTTTCTGCGACTTTATCTCCAGACTGACACACGCGGCGACAGCCGAATTGAACGAGTGCTGCGATGGTTTCGAGCGAAGAGCGTCAATCCTTACCTTTCTCTTTACAAGGGACGGCTCTATCTGGCGAAGAAGCGTCCAGAGAGCTTTACCCCGGAGACTATCCTCGAGATCTTCTCCATCGCGCAGGAGCGGGATGCCAGGATTAGCGAGTCTCTCTGCAGCTGGGTCCGTCGGCGGCTTGTGAGTCTGGATGTTGACTTCGCCCACCTTCCTGAGGTCTCGTGGGGGTTTCGGTCTTTCCTCAGGGGAAAACACGTGGGAAGGATTCTGAAGACGATGCACGCCACAGGATTCCTCGACCGGGTTCTGCCGGAGTTTGGAAAGCTGGACTGCCTTGTCAATTTCGACGGACACCACCAGTTCACAGTTGACGAGCACACGCTCAAGACACTGGAGGAGCTCGACAAGATCGAGACCCCCGACTACGCGGAAAAGCAGTTTCAGCAGATTCTCTCCGAGATCAAGGATCACCTACCGCTCCGCCTGGCCTTGCTTCTCCACGATGTCGGCAAGGCCATCCCGGGCGAGCATTCCGTTAGTGGCACGGAGGCGGCCACCTTGATTTGCGAACGCCTGGGTCTCGATACGAAGACCATCGAGACCGTGGACTTTCTGATCTACCATCACCTTGAGCTCTTTCGTGTAAGTGAGTTCCTTGATTTCAAGGACGACAAGGTGATCGAGGCGCTTGCGCGTCTCGTGGGGAGTGAGGAACGCTTGAACATGCTCTACCTGCTCACTTACCTCGACATCGTTTCCGTGGGGCCCGGAACGTGGACGCAGTGGAAAGGGGCGCAGCTCGCGGAGGTATACGAACGAACCTCGATCTTCCTTCGTAGGGGCGCCGCCCGCGGGGAGAATCTGGATGTCGTGCTCTTGGCCGCTGGCCTACAGGAGGACGAGAGCCGTCGCATCCAGGAGCACTGTCGTCTCATGGGGACGCCCGGATATGCGAGGGAGGTGTTGCCCGAGCGTATGCTTCTTCACGTCGGGCTTGTCGAGAAGTTTCGAGCGGGCAATGTCATCCAAGTGGAAAGCGAGGATTTTCCAGGTTATCACGAGGTTACATTTTGCGGCGGTGACCGCCCGCGGCTTTTCGCGGACTTGACGGGCGTCCTTTATTCCGAGGGGCTCAGCGTGCTCGGGGCCAGGATCTTTTCACGCTCCGACGGGGTCGTGATCGACATTTTTCAGGTGGAAGTTGCCGACCTCGTCAACTTACCATTTGAGGAAAGGGTGATGCGCATCCGGCGGAAGGTTCGCAGGGTGGAGGCGGGCCAGGAGACGATCGAAAGCCTCATGTTGCAACGTTCGAGATTCTATCGAGGGAAACGCTGGCGGAAGCCTCTCTTTGGGCCCAAGGTGACCTTTGACAACCAGGTTTCCGAGTCGTGCAGTGTGATCGAAGTGAGCGCCGGGGACCGGCCCGGGCTCCTGTATGATCTTGCCACAGCGCTCCATCGGCTGGGGCTTGACGTGCGCGCAGCCAAGGTGTCGACTCTCACGGACCGTGCACACGACGTTTTCTACGTCTCGGACAGGAAAGGCGGGAAGGTTGAGGACCCGGAATTTCGAAACGAGATCTCGCAAGCGCTCCTGGTGCAAGCCCAGCGATCGACTGTTGAGGTAGTCTCTGGTTCTTCTTGAATCGAGTGTCAGGAATCTCAGTATTTTTTTGGAGCAGGATCATGAAGTACATAATTGCCATTGTTCAGCCATCACGGCTTGAGGCGGTGAAAGAGGCGCTTAGCAAGGTGGAGGTATTTCGGTTGACCGTTGGCGACGTGCAGGGGCTTGGTCGGCAGAAGGGCCACACTGAGATCTATCGAGGACATGAGTACCAGGTGAACCTCGTGCGGAAGGTAAAGCTCGAGATCGCGGTCAACGATGACTTCGTGGATCCCACGATCGAGGCCATTATTCGCGGCGCGCGCAGTGGCCCAGAAGGCAAGATCGGAGACGGAAAGATCTTCATCCTTCCGCTCGAGGACGTTATTCGCATCCGCACTGGTGAACGTGGAGGCGAAGCCATCTGAACGGGCTGTCGTGCTACTTTGACGATCACCTGGCGGGGCTCAAGCCAAGGAGGCGATCCTCGGTCAATAGTGACGCCTGCCAGGCTCCAAGGGGTATCATGGTGGGGCGTTGAGCACCCGAGCAGGTGGCTTTCAACGCCGGGGATTGGGTTTTTACGCAATGCGGTTGCCGGGTCTCCTGGCCAGACAAGAGGAAAAGATTTCATGAGGCAGTCGAAAATTTTCCGCTCGCCGTTACTGATTGGTGCAACCTTTGGCGGGCTCCTTCTTGCGGGCTCCGTGTGGGCGCAGGCGCTTCCACCCGTGGCGCCTTCAGCCCCGGTGCCCGAGATCAAGATCGACTCGGGTGCCACGGCCTGGATCCTTGCCTCGAGCGCCCTTGTGCTTTTCATGACGCCCGGCCTCGCCCTCTTCTATGCGGGAATGGTACGGACAAAGAATGTGCTGGGGACTCTGATGCACAGTATGTTTTGCATGGCGATCATTACCGTGCAGTGGGTGATCATTGGTTACTCGATCTCGTTTGGCGACCCGACCTTCGGCGGGCTGCTGGGCAGCATGAAATACCTTTTCCTGAACAATGTGGCTTGCGACAGGGCATTCCCTGGCTATCCGATCCCGCACCTCCTTCACATGGCCTACCAGATGATGTTTGCGATCATCACGCCGGCCTTGATTTCTGGAGCCTTCGCGGAGCGCATAAGGTTTGGCGCATTCGTCGTCTTCACCCTTCTGTGGAGCACGCTCGTTTATGACCCGCTCGCCCACTGGGTCTGGGGCGGTGGGCTATTGAGCATGGCCGAGGGCTCCTGGCTCAGAAGAACCGTGGGTGTTGGCGCGCTCGACTTTGCCGGTGGCACTGTCGTGCACATCTCAAGCGGCGTATCGGCGCTCGTATTCTGCCTCATGATTGGCAAGCGGCGTGGCTATCCCAAGGAAGCCATGCTCCCCAACAGCCTTGCGATGACCGTCGTGGGGGCCGGAATCCTTTGGTTCGGCTGGTTTGGGTTCAATGGGGGCAGTAGCCTCAATTCTGACCCGCTCGCCGTCTCGGCCTTTGTCGCCACGCACATAGCGGCAGCCGCCGCTGCGTTCTCCTGGGCTCTGGTCGAGTGGTTCCACCGAGGCAAAGCAAGCATTCTGGGCGTCGTCACCGGGCTTGTGGCCGGGCTTGTTTGCATCACGCCCGCCGCTGGCTTCGTGAAGCCGATGCCCGCCCTTGTCATGGGCCTGGCGGTGTCACCGGTCTGCTACTTCATGGTGGCCGTGATCAAGACCAAGCTTGGCTACGACGATTCGCTCGATGCCTTCGGTGTGCATGGCGTTGGCGGAACTTTGGGTGCGCTAATGACCGGAATCTTTTGCTCGGAGGAGATCTGCAAGCTCTCGGGCTTCGCAACCTCCGCAGGCCTGAAGCAACTTCAGGCGCAGGCGGTCGCGGTCGCGGTCACCATCGTCTACTCGGCCATCGTCACGGTGATTCTCGTAATTCTTGTCGACAAGACGATCGGCATACGCCTGTGCGCGGACGACGAGCTTTCAGGCCTCGACCTCTCCCAGCACGGCGAGACGGGTTACAACCCCTGACGGAGGGAGAGTCCCCCACGGAAATCTTGCGGCGGGCAGTCCCCACAACTCAGGGGGGACTGCCCGCTTTCAACGCGCAAAGCTCCCTCTTGAGCATCTCGGTTAGCTCGCTTCCCTGGATCACCTCACGGGCCAGGAGGGTCTCGGCGATGTGGTCCAGGCAAGCTCTGTGCTCCGAGAGAATCCGCCTGGCATCACCGCTCGCCTCTTCCATGAGCAATCGCACCTCGGTGTCGATCTCCCGGGCCGTATTTTCGCTGTAGTTGCGCTCTTCCTGGCTGAAGTCACGGCCCAGAAAGACCTGGTGGCTCTCACGGCCGAAAGATGCCGGGCCCAGGCGCTCGCTCATTCCGAAGCGGCAAACCATGCTGCGAGCTATCTCGGTGGCTCGGCTCAAGTCATTGGCGGCACCTGTCGAAAGCTCGCCGAAGACGAGATCCTCGGCTGCTCTACCCGCGAGTAGGCCCCTCAAATAATCCATCAGGGCGCTGCGGGTCTGTAGGTAACGATCGTCATCTGGCTGTTGCAGCACGTAGCCCAGGGCGGCATGGCCGCGGGGAATGATCGAGATCTTGCGCACGGGGTCTGCGTGCTTTGAGAGAGCGGCGACGAGAGCGTGCCCCGACTCGTGATAGGCCACGCGACGGCGTTCTTCCTCGCCCAGGCGCCGACTGCGGCGTTCCGGTCCCGCGATCCCACGCTCAACAGCCTCGATGAGCTCTGCCTGGCTGATCTCCGTGCGGCCTCGTCTTGCGGCAAGAAGCGCGGCCTCGTTAATCACGTTGGCGAGGTCCGCTCCGGTGAAGCCCTGGGTTGAATGAGCGAGGACGCCGAAGTCGATCCCAGCGGCGAACGGCTTGTCCTTGGCATGGACCTCCAGGATTGCCTTTCGTCCGTTGGCGTCGGGTGCGTCGATGACTACTTGCCGATCGAATCGGCCGGGGCGCAGGAGCGCCGGGTCGAGCACGTCGGGACGATTCGTGGCCGCGAGAAAGATCACGCCCTGAGTTGTGTCAAAGCCGTCCATCTCGACGAGCAGCTGG